>Ga0315282_10000625_pt1 | contig 69388 bp, 64 predicted proteins | sample YL17G07_20_MG_FD_203693 | JGI IMG/M metagenome (GOLD analysis project Ga0315282, IMG submission 203693) | Sediment microbial communities from Yellowstone Lake, YNP, Wyoming, USA - YL17G07_20 | ecosystem: Environmental > Aquatic > Freshwater > Lake > Sediment | place: USA: Wyoming | collected...
CGTTTGCTTTCCGTGCCATTTTCCGGTATTCTCTTTTCATAAGCGACTCCTTTAAATTTGATGGTTAATAGGTAAATCAGTTTAATCGAGTCGCTTACTTACTTCAACTATTTGAGGGACATGCTCGTCTGTCTCGCTGATGGGGCCGCCCCATCTTGCAAGATACGCTGTTGACATAGAATGATTGCCACCATCGCAATGCCCTATATCGAATCCGTGAGTATTCTTAAGGTTATTTTCAGAAAAATCCCATGTCTCTGAAGTCAGAAGAGATGACTCAAGAGAACCATACGTAGCAAATGACCAACAACTCCCACAGGCCCCTTGATTTTTGACAAGTGTGACCTTCCCTTGGGCACGCAGATCATAATAGGCTGGATAAGAGAGAAGTTGGTTAGTTTCAAAAACAATGGGTTGACCTGTCGTGTGAGAAAGGTCAAGCGGGGGTGGTATATACCCAAGACTCTGTCCATCAGCTGTGTATGCTTGAACATTACCCATTCTGGAGCTCTCGAGGTAGTACAAAAAATTCGGGTTCAAAGGAGCAAGATGAGGATCAAAAGAGTCCTGAGCGATACCTGGAGTTGAAATATCTAACACAAGACTGAGGGAAAAAAAGATTAATGATACGATACTGTGCCTTAGAGTCGTGCTCCTCACAGTGACCTCCACTTTTTTAAACTCTTCAGTTTCAAGGTTTTTCTCAAGGTAATAAGGTAATAATGAATTATATTTTCTCGTGACATTTTGTTTGCTGTAGGCTATTTTATGTACAACTATAATGCTAAGATGGTATCGGTTAAAGTGATCTCAATTACAGAGGATAAAGTAACTACTCATGTCATTAATCTTCAAAGATCTTAAAAGTTGTTTAAGTTTTTTGGTTGTATTTTTGTCATGCCGGCTTGTCCGGCATCCTTCTTCAAAGAAAGATTCTCGCCTCGGCGAGTCGCCTGAGGTGACCCGACAAGCGGGAATGACAGACAATCATTGGACCAGAGTTCTCTATGAATAAAAGAATTTTGAGAATAGTCATAGGTCTCACAGCCTCAATAGCGGTATTGTTTTTTAGTCTTTATGGCAGATACCAGGCAGAGACTCAATCAAAGACTGAATATGTGAGAGTTGTTGAGGTGAATGATGGTGATACGATAACTGTTTTTTTAGATGGTAGGAGAGAAAGGGTGAGGCTAATCGGGATAGATGCCCCTGAACTCCAGCAGAGGCCATGGGGTCAGAGAGCAAAGAAACATTTAAGGGAGATGTTGAGTATGTCCCAATGGACTGTCTCCCTCGAGTTTGATGTAGAAAAAAGAGACGTACATGGAAGACTTCTCTCCTATGTATGGACACCTGATAGAAGGATGATAAATGTACAGATGCTTAAAGATGGTTATGCCATGCCCTTAACTGTCCCACCGAACATAAGATATGTTGATGAATTCAGAAAGGCACAGGATGAGGCAAGGAGTAAAGGTCTTGGAATCTGGGGGAGAGGGGGGCTTAAGGAAACTCCGCGGGAATACAGAAAGGAACATCCACGGCTATAAATATATTAAATATCAAGCCGTGATGGCGTACTCAATACCTCGCAGATCTGCACTTGACTGATAATGTCATCCCGGACTTGTTTCGGGATCTCATCAGAATGTTGGTCATTGAAATACAAGATTCTGAAACGAGTTCAGAATGACAAACAAACTCAAAATTAACACTTGTCTGGTAGCCTGTTCTGCTGTGGGTTATTCGTTTGGTGAATTAATCTTAGTTTTATTGACCTTAAAACAAACAAAATATTCCAATGAGAATAAAAACCGCCCCAGCGATATTTGAGAGTACCTTTTTATTTAATTTTATCGCTATGAATTTTCCTAAATAAATAACCATTATAGATAAAATTGTCAAAGCGGAGATCACGCCTATAAATACCATGATAGGGTTGAATTTAGTTGCAAATAAGCCAGAGGCTATTTGAGTCTTATCTCCAATCTCAGATACAAAGATTAGCAGAAATCCAGACGCGAAAGGATTTTTCAGCTCACATTTAGCCTCTTCTTGTTTATTGCTTATGAGAGTTATTATGCCGAAAATAATAAATATTGAGCCAGAAACTACTTTGATGTAATTAATCGGAATATATGTTGTTATGAGGTTCCCTAAAAGGATAGCTAAACCATCAGCTATGACAAAAGCAAGTATGACTCCTGACAATAATTCAATATATCTTTTTGTTTTTGAAGCCAGGCATAAAACTGTCAGTTGAGTTTTATCACCCAGTTCTGCCAGACCGACAGTAAAAAAAGGTATTAAAATGTCTTGAAGCATAGAATCCCTAAAAGTAATTTAAATTAATGTAATAGTCGTTCTTGGTTCAATATCTAGAAATAAATGGCGGGAGCGTGTGGGAATCGAACCCACCATGCCCACTTGTGGTAGGCAACACTGGATTTGAAGTCCAGGAGGGACACCAGAACCCTATACACTCCCAAATTCATATTACATAATTTTCGGATTTTTGACAATCTTTCGTAATCATAGATGACACTCGAAATGCTTACACATTGTCATTACGAGCCTAAAGAGCGTGGCAATCTCTGGTTCTCTTGAGAGATTGCTTTGTCGGTCTTAACGACCTCCTCGCAATGACACTTCATTTGCTCCTAAACCTTTCCGAAAATATACTTTGACACTAATTCCTCTATATCAACTGCAGATTCAGTTTCCTTTATCTTTCCGCCACTGGCTATAAGCTTATCTGATCCACCAGGCGTTATCTGCACATATTTCTCTCCTATAAGTCCCTTGGTTTTTATAGATGCTATAGCATCTTCCTGAATCTCCACATCCTTTGCAATAGTAAAGGTGACGAATGCCCGATAGTCCTTATCAAGCCTCAGATTCTTTACCTTACCCACCTCAACGCCAGCAATCTCGACAGCGGCCCCTGGTTTTACCCCTCCAGCATTTGCGAACTCTGCGTATACAATATATCTTCCTCCGCCAATGGTCTCAAGCTTACCGAGTCTTACCGATAAATATACAAGGGATAAGATACCTATTATCACAAAGAAACCAACAGCCAACTCAAGATCGAATTTTCTCATGTCAACCTCCTAAAGGATTAAAGCTTAAAGTTCTATAGGGCCTTCATGACTCCCTGTTATAAACTGCTTAACTATTGGATTGGTTGAATTCTGTATTTCCTTTGGCGTACCAATCTCAACGATAACTCCATTGTGTAAGAGGGCAACTCTATCAGCAACCTCAAAGATTCCCGGGATCTCATGGCTTATGATTAAACCGGTAAATCCGTACTTTTTGTGGGCATCTATGATAAGTCTGTGTATGGAGCCCACAATGACCGGATCGAGACCTGTTGTGGGTTCATCAAAAAAAACTATTTTGGGCTCAGTTATGAGTGCCCGTGCAAGGGCAGCTCTCTTTCTCATACCCCCACTTATTTCTGCAGGATATTTCCTGCCGGCGCCTTTTAGTCCTACGTCCCCCAGTGCCTTTATGACCCTTTCACGAATTTCATTCTTGCTCAGTTTTGTCCTTTCTCTTAAAGGAAAGGCAATATTCTGATATACCGTGAGGGAATCAAATAATGCTCCACCTTGGAAAAGGACTCCAAACTTTTCCCTTATCTTATCAAGCCCCCTTCCTCTCAGTGTTGTAATATCTATCCCATCAAGCAATACACTCCCTCTATCAGGCTTAAGAATTCCGATAATATGCTTCAAAAGAACACTCTTGCCACCACCACTTTTGCCCATTATTGCTACTATTTCTTTTTCGGCAACTGAAAGATTTATCCCGTCGAGGACCTTTTGCCCATCGAAAGATTTCTCAAGATTGGTGATTTTAATCATTCCTTAACCTCTATAGGAAGATGGAGCCGAGGAAATAGTCCCATATGAGAATCAATATGGAAGACATTACAACCGCCTCTGTAGTGGCTTTACTGACACCTGTAGCCCCAAATCCTCTGCCGAATCCCGTAAAGTAACCTTTATAACAGCATACCCACGAAACGATTATCCCGAAGCTGAGGGATTTATATAATCCGATTCTTATATCCTCCATAGTAACGAAACCTTCCATCTGGGAAAAATATGTTCCTGAACTGAGTCCGAGAAGCTTTACGGCTACCACATATCCTCCATATATTCCGATTAAATCGAATATGGCAGTGAGTAAAGGAAAAACAAAGATAGCAGCGACTATGTTCGGAACAATAATATAACGCATCGGGTTCAGTGCCATGGTGGCAAGGGCATCTATCTGCTCCGAAATTCTCATGACCCCGATCTCTGCAGTAAGAGCAGATCCAGCTCTCCCTGTAACCATAAGGGCAGAAAGGACTGGTCCCAGTTCTCTTATAAGGCTCAGGGCAACAGCAGGACCAAGCAAAGCCTCTGACCCAAATTTCCTCAGGGTATAAAAAACCTGAAGGGAAAGAACCATTCCTGCAAACGCGCCTGTGAGGAGTATTACGATAAGAGATTTATTACCAAAAAACCTTACCTGTCTTAAAAATATCCTGAACTTGAAAGGAGGAATGAAGATGTAATAAATAGAATTGAACAGAAAGACAAACATATGTCCCATGAGTCGCAATCGTGAAATTGTCCACGAACCTATTGCTTCGAGCAATCTTGTCATGTAACTCTTCTCATCAAGTCTATCTTAGAAATTTGCATGATTTACCATCAAGCCTGTATATTGTAACAGAAAATATTGGGATGCAAAGGGGGAAATGGAAATTATTGATAAGGCAATCTAAAAAATAAGGAGATAGAGCTTGTTTCTTTCTCTATCTCCTTATCCAGAGGAAACAGTTAATATTTTGACTCAAGCAAAGATAATGCCTTTCTAAAACAGGTGAAATTTAGAAAGCATAAACAAACTTAACCCATAAATTTTGCCCTTCAGGTCTTTGCTCGACTTCAGTCTCCCAAAGGTATTTAAGAGTAAAACTCATATTCTTATAGCTGTATTTGACAGCTGGTCCAACAGCAACAGCCTGACCCTTAAACCCATCTTCGAACCCAAGGAAATCCGGAAATGTTACCTTTTCTCCATTTATTTTGTCATTGGTAACCTGCTTATAGTAATAACCTGCTACACCCACGTTCCAGTTTTGAATTTTATAACCAACGGTATAGTCGAAGTGGAATTCCTGTCCTGATCGGTAATCGGTATCAGGGTTGTTGGTATTGATGTCATACATGAATTTGCTAGATACTTCTAAGCCAAAATCACTCAGATAGGTAAAGGCGACAATAGGTTCGAAAGTCCAATAATTCCTACTCGTATTGGCCATATCATCTTTGTCATACCTTCCTGTTGGCATATAGATATCAATACCTGTTGCGAGATGGAAGTTCTTGGAAGGATGCCATGACAGAATAAAGGGATCTACAATGATATCACCCAATCCTGTCTGGGTATCACTCTTGACGCCACCAGGTGTCGTGGCGGTAACATCTTGATAAACGATGGGGACAAACATATGAACGCCCCAGTTAGCACCGAATATTTTTTGCTTAGTTATATAGATAAAACGAAAAGTGTTTGCTACAACATCTAAATCGAAGTCGTCATCAACATTATCACCATGTTTGTTGTTAAATTCATCAGCATGGTAATAGAGAAAATAGTTAATAAAGTAGAAACCGGGTGGTGGAATTGCTCCAGACATGAAATCCTCAGCACCATTTGGATAAGCGCCACCACCTCCTTCAGTCGAATATACATTTACACTGGTGAGTACGAAAAGAGATGAAATAACCAATACGAGGAAAAGAAAAACTTTTTTGAATTGAACAAAACGTTTACCCATGACCCCCTCCTTTGAATTGTTTTAAAAGGCCCCCTGACCTTTCTGTTTAGAAATCAATATTACGAAAAATTCTGTCTATTTACAAGAAAAATTTATTCCTTAAGCATCTCTTCGATAGTAATCCTTACTGACTCCCCGAGGGCAGATAAGTTGTAACCGCCTTCGAGGGCGAAAATAAAGGGATTTGGGGAGTATGAAAGGATACTGTGAACGATCCCCCTTATCCCATCATCTGAAATCCTGATGTCTGCAAGGGGATCGTTTTTGTGGATGTCATAACCTGCCGAAACAAAAGTTATATCGGGTTCAAATACTTTTACAAGATCAGGCAGGATATTCTGATACACATAGAGGTACTCCTTGTCTCCTGACTCTGGAGGCATGGGGACATTATGAGTGTATTCCTCTCCCTTACCTATTCCCCTTTCTGCATCTGTTCCTGTGCCTGGATAGTGAGGGTACTGATGGGTGCTGAAGTAAAAAACGGTATTATCAGATTCAAATATATGCTGGGTTCCGTTTCCGTGATGGACATCGAAGTCTATGATAAAAACCTTTTTGTATCCTATCTTCTGGGCGTACCTTGCACCTATTGCGACATTATTGAATATGCAGAAACCCATTGCCCTGTTCGATTCTGCATGGTGACCAGGAGGCCTTACAGCACAGAATGCCCTTTCTATCTCTCCCTTTTTGCATCTCTCAACAGCCTCAATCAGAGAACCAGCAGCATATAATGCTGCTTTTAGGCTGTCTTCAGACATATAGGTATCTGGATCCAGGTGTCCGGTTCCGAAATTTTCAATCTTTTTGATGTAATCTGAGGTATGAACAAGGGCAATATCGTCATAGGTTGCCTTGTGCGGTTTGATGTGGATGAGTTTTTCCCAGAGCCCTGATTTTTTCAGGGAGTTCAGGATCTGTACAAGTCTCTCTTTTCTTTCAGGATGCCACTCCGGGGTTGTGTGTTTCAGAAAGATCTCATCGTAAATAAACCCGACTTTTCTCACAACAAGAGATTATACCCCAAACTTATTATTCTCTGTAGTCTTGCTGAGGGTTTCCTATTATGCCCTCCCCATCGATGGGGGAGGGATAGGGTGGGGGTGATTGTAATTTTGTTTTCACCCTCCCCTTATTCCCCTCCCATCGAGGGAGGGGATACCCTTGGGTCTTGCCGCAGGGTTCTTCATTTTATATTCTTGACGTTAGTATCGTAGCCGCAAACTTTAGTTTGCGTGATCTCTTGTTTTCGATACTTTAAGAATCGCAGGCTAAAGCCTGCGGCTACTAAAATAGACTTTTGCATAAGGCTCAGAGCAATACCAGAATGCTCATCATGGCGATTGACCATATGATATCAAGGGGAAGCTGGATCTCACAGGTGGAATCAAAGAGTATATCAGTCCTTGCAGGAAACTCTTCATCAGCAAGCCACAGGATGAGCCTAACCGGTATGCGGGGCATGGGCAAAAATTCAAAAGAGGCATCCCCGTAATCTAACATCCTTCCATTCAGTTCTCTTCCCTTTGCGATAAATTCCTCTCTGTTATTCCTGTATTTTTCAGAAACTTTGTCCAGAGGGAGCAGGTGTGAACCCTGGAAGAAAAACTCACCACCCCTGATATTTTCTGGCTTTATGAGCCTTCCTGATAGAGGGATGTCTTTTGCATTTACCAGATAGGACAGGACAGGAAGGTTGAAAAAATAGGCCAGCCCCTTTGTAAAGATATCACCTTTCTCGGATAGGTTCCTGATCTCTCTCTTGAGAGGTGAGACGGAAAAATCAAACCCGAAAGATTTCAATATATAAAAGGTGGTCTCTCTATCATAAATAACACCTGCCTTTTTACACACATCTGACGGTTCAAGTCTTAAGAGCCTCTCCCATGCCTTTTTCTCCCCTGAAGAAACGTTATCTGCCATGGCAATTACAATTTACTTGTTTCCCGTATTCCTATCTCGATCATCTTTTGTTTTATCTCTTTAATCTTATCCCTGATCTTCGCAGCACGTTCGAATTCAAGTCTCTTTGCAGCCTCTTTCATCTCAGCTTCAAGTTTCTTTAACGTTTCCTCTTCATATCCATATTCGGCTCTTTCTTCTGCAATGGCAGGCACTGTCCAGTAATCAGCCTCATATATTGAACTCAATATATCCTTAATATTGGATTTAACCGTCTCAGGGGTTATATGCATTTTCTTGTTATACTCTTCCTGTATCCTTCTTCTCCTCTTCGTCTCCTGTAGTGCTTTCTGCATTGATCCGGTAATGGTATCTGCATAGAGAATCACCTCACCATTAATATTCCTTGCTGCACGACCTGCTGTCTGAATCAATGAACGCTCTGAACGGAGGAAGCCTTCTCTGTCAGCATCAAGGATTGCAACGAGGGATACCTCTGGCAGATCAAGTCCCTCCCGTAAGAGATTTACTCCAATCAATACATCAAAGTTTCCAAGCCTTAGATCACGGAGTATCTCGACACGTTCAAGGGTATCAATGTCTGAATGGAGATATCGAGCCCTTACACCGAGGTCTGCATAGTAATCTGTTAAATCCTCTGCCATCTTCTTTGTAAGTGTTGTCACGAGAACCCGCTCGCCTTTTTCTGCGCGTTTTCTTATCTCCCCAATCAAGTTCTCCACCTGTCCTTCAACGGGACGTACTATCAGTCTTGGGTCTATGAGACCGGTAGGCCTGATGATCTGTTCAACCACACAACCCTCAGATTTATCAAGTTCATAGGGTCCGGGAGTTGCAGATACATAAATTGCCTGGTTAACCCTGTGCTCAAATTCAGTGAAGGTGAGAGGCCTGTTATCCAGTGCAGAGGGAAGTCTAAAGCCATAATCAACAAGGGTCTGTTTTCTTGAACGGTCACCTGCATACATGCCACCAATCTGGGGGATTGTTGCATGAGATTCATCAATAACGATCAGGAAGCCCTCGCGGGAATAATCTATTAATGTATAAGGGGGCTCACCAGGAGACCTTCCGCTCAGATGCCTCGAATAATTCTCTATCCCATGGCAATAGCCGAATTCCCTCAGCATCTCCAGGTCGAATCTTGTCCTCTGCTCAATCCTCTGGGCCTCGAGAGTCTGTCCCTTCCTTAAAAAATACTCAACCCTCTCTTGCATCTCTCTTTCGATATTCTTTAATGCTGGATCGAGCCTTTCTCTCGGTGTTATCCAGTGGCTGTTCGGAAAGACGGCAACTTTCTTGATCTTGCGTATTTTCTCGCCTGTAAGGGGATCAAACTCATGGAGTGCATCAACATCATTACCAAAGAATTCTATGCGGATTCCCTTATCCAGTGAGAATGAAGGATAGAGCTCTACGATATCACCCCTCACTCTGAACATTCCTCTTCTGAATTCTGCTTCAGAGCGGCTGTACTGCATCTCTACAAGTCTCCTCAGTATCTCATCGCGCTCGGCTCGCATTCCTTCCTCAATGACCAGGTGCATATCCATATAGTCCTGCGGTGAGCCAATGCCGTAAATGCATGATACAGAGGCAACGACAATCGTATCTCTTCTTTCCAGCACTGCTCTCGTTGCAGAGTGTCTCATCCTGTCTATATCATCATTTATGAGGGCATCTTTCTCTATGTATGTATCTGTTGTGGGTATGTACGCCTCAGGCTGGTAGTAATCATAATAGCTGACAAAGAACTCGACAGCATTCTCCGGGAAGAGTTCCTTGAATTCTCCATAAAGCTGGGCAGCGAGGGTCTTGTTATGGGCGATGACAAGAGTCGGCTTGTTGATATGTGCGATAACATTTGCTATGGTGAATGTCTTTCCGGAGCCTGTTACACCCAGGAGGACCTGATGTTTCAATCCCTTTTCAAGGCCCTTTGTAAGTTCCCTTATTGCCTTAGGCTGATCACCTTTAGGAGAAAAAGAGGTAACGAGTCTGAACCTCTCCATATTAAATACCCTCCAGAGGGCATCCCTCACATCTCGGTTTCTTCCTGCAGTATGCCTTTCCGAGTCTCACAAAGAGGGCATGATATTCATTAAAAAGCTTAACATCTCTTTTCAGGGATGAGTGAAAAAGCTCCTGAAACTCTTCATAAGGTTTTTCATGTTCCATAATCCCATGTCTTGAAAGAACTCTTTTTGTATAGGCATCTATAACAAATAGAGGTTTCTCCAGGGCATAAAGAAGTATTGAATCTGCAGTTTCGGGACCGATACCATGGACTTTAAGAAGTTTTGCCCTCAAAGTTTGCGTCTCCTCATCCCCCATCCGTTGCATGCTTCTATGGTATTCATTCATCAGGAAATCTATAAATGCCTTGAGTCGTTTGGACTTTACATTGAAATAGCCTGCCGGTTTTATCAAAGATGCAAGCCTGTGTATCCTCATCCCATGAATACTCTTTGCGTTCAGGGCTTTACCCCTTTTTAAGTTCTCTATTGCCTTTTCGACATTTCCCCAGTTTGTGTTCTGTGTGAGAATGGCACCAACAGCAATCTCAAAGGGTGACTCACCAGGCCACCAGTGCTGAGGGCCAAAGACACGGTAAAGTCTTTTGTATATTTCGAGTAATTTATTCATTTATCTTTCTGCCATAATCCATGACAATTCACCCTCCCCAACCCCTCCCCTTGCGGGAGAGGGTTAGGGTGAGGGGTATACAACTTTTTTAGTTTCCTTGACTTCAAGATTTCTAAAGAGTAGTTTATTATACTTGTGAGGATAATTGGTAATGCTTGATGCAAGATTCGTAAGAGAAAATTCTGAGAAGGTTATTAAATCCCTTAAAGACAGGGGTTATAACCCGGGTATTATCGATGATTTCTTGAAAATCGAGGATGAGAGGAGATCCTTACTTCTTGAAGTAGAACGATACAGACAAGAGAGAAATGAGCTCTCTGAAAAGATATCCAGATTGAAAAAAGAAGGCTCTGATGTCACCTTACAGACTCAGGAGGCCAAGAATGTTTCAGAGGCGATAAAGACAAAGGAAGAAAGGTTGAGAGAGCTTGATGAAAAGACAAAGGACTTCCTCCTGAATATCCCTAACATTCCTCATGAATCTGTACCTATAGGAAAAGATGAGACAGATAATGTAGAGATAAGGAGATGGGGTGAGCCAAGGCAGTTTGACTTTGAGCCGATGAATCACTGGGATATTGGAGAAATGCTCGAGATTATTGACTTTGAGAGGGCATCCAAGATTGCCGGAGCACGGTTTGCCCTCATGAAGGGAAATGGTGCAAGACTCGAGAGAGCCCTGATGAACTTTATGCTGGATTTGAATACATCAAAGGGATATAAGGAAGTCTTTCCACCGATTATTGTCAATCGAGAAAGCATGATAGGAACAGGGCAACTTCCAAAATTCGCCCAGGAGTTATTTATCATCGCTGATCCCGAGTTTTATCTCGTGCCTACTGCAGAAGTTCCTGTGACAAATATTCATAGAAATGAAATTCTAAGAGAAGAGGATCTGCCGATTTATTACACAGCCTATACACCATGTTTCAGGCGTGAGGCAGGCTCATATGGAAAGGACGTGAGGGGTCTTATCAGGCAGCACCAATTTAATAAGGTAGAACTCGTTAAGTTTGTGAAGCCGGAAGAATCGTACGATGAGCTTGAATCCCTGACAAGAGATGCCGAGGATATTCTTCAGAGATTAGGGCTTCCCTACAGAGTCATTGCCCTCTGTACAGGAGACTTAGGATTCGCTGCCTCGAAGACCTATGACATCGAGGTCTGGCTTCCTGCACAACAGAGATATAGGGAAATCTCTTCATGTTCGAATTTTATAGATTACCAGGCGAGAAGGGCGAGTATACGGTTCAGGCGAGAAGGAAAGAAGGGGACAGAGTTTGTGCATACTCTGAATGGATCAGGCCTTGCCATCGGCCGCACCCTCATCGCCATCCTTGAAAACTACCAGCAGAAGGATGGAAGCGTGGTAGTTCCTGAGGCATTACGGACGTATATGGGGATAGAGGTCATAAGATAGAGAACTTTGGAAAATATTCAGAGACTGCAAATAACTGAAGGGGCAAGATTTAATAAATCTTGCCCCTTAAAATGAGATGAAATTATTTAACCGTAAAAGAAGTCTCTTTAGAGTCTTTTGCAGTCTGGGTCTGAACGGTTGTTATGACACTATATGTACCTGATTTAGCATCTGATGGCAGGAATAGGGGAACAGTAGAAGTGTATGTGCCTCCACGGCGAACTACATTGACCTCAGGTTTGCCAACGAGTTCACCACCCATTCTTACTTCCCTTGTTTCGGTTATGCTAATATCTTGATCTGCTGATTCAAGCAAGGCATATGTTGCCTTGAGCTCTACCTTATCTCCTGGCTTCACAGTTGCAGGAACTGCAGATACATCTTCAAGCCTCACCATTGTTCCCATGGATGACTGGTAATTGTATTTTTGTGCTGTTTCTTCTTTTGTCTTTTTTGTATCATAGGCATAGTGTCCAATTAACCCGCCGATAAGGGCACCGGCAAGACCGCCAAGTATTGCAGTTTCTGTCTTGGCTCCTTTCCCTCCCAACAGTGCTCCTGCTACTACCCCGGTTGCTCCTCCAACCGCTGCACCTGTTGCTGCACCCTTGTGTTCTTCTGGAATCGATGCACAGCCAAAAAGACCTAACATAAATGAAAGGATCGTTACGATTGAGATTACTTTAATCTTCATGCCACACCTCCTTTTAATTTTTAAAAGTATATAAAATATTCTTAAGAAGATGCAACCATGAGGTCTCTTTAATATCTTTTTTCTTGACCTTTTAGATAGATATTTGCAAATATAAACAAGAAGTTTCGGAAGTTTTTGTTGGTTGTAACCGCAAAGACTTTGACGCTGCGGTTTTTTTGTGACCCAGTTCCGTAATCTTCAAATTTTTTAGCAAGGAGGTGTAGTAGCGTAATGAAGGGAGTAGTTAAGTGGTTCAATGAGTCCAAGGGTTTTGGATTCATTACCAGAGAAGACGGCGTAGATGTCTTTGTTCACTTTACTGACATTCAGGACGATGGCTTTAAGACATTGTCAGAAGGCCAGTCAGTGAGCTTTGATATTGCTGACGGTCCCAAGGGCCCAAAGGCAATAAATGTTGTAAAAATCTAAGACAAAAGAAGCAGGTTCCGATTCATCGGGACCTGCTTATATCTATTGTACTGTTTCTAACAAATCTTTACAGTTATTTTATTTCGTCATTCCCGTGTAAACGGGAATCCAGTAGCAATAGATCTGGATTCCTCCTTTCGCAGGAATGACAGTTTGAGTAAAGTTAATTATGAAACAGAACACTATTATTATATCTTAAGTTTCATATTCTCCAACGTTTCCCCTTAGTTCATAATTTTTAAATAACTCAATCAGCTTTAACTTTCTTTAAAGGGAGCGGACCTATTTTAAAAATTGTTAGAATCTATAAACTCAGACAAAGGTTTAGATCATGTTATGCTGAACTTGTTTCAGCATCTGGGATAAATACATTGTGAGACCCTGAATCAAGTTCAGGGTGACAGAGACTTTTTAGTTTTTTTATTGTAATACAAACGGTATTTTGGTTTGCCGGACACTAATGATTAGAAATCAGTAGCACGTTATGCGAAAGAAAAAATAAAGATTTGAAATTGGCCAGAAGGATGCACAAATCTTTAATCACGATAGGCTTTTCCTCACACAGGATGGAGGTTATACCCTTTGCAAAGAGGCTTATGGAGAACCATGACGTAGTCATCATTGAAGAAGCCCCAAATCCAAAATTTATAGCTATGCTAAAAAAAGAGATCTCTATTGATGAGTATCTCAGTGAAGTTGATTCAGGATTTCCAGAATTCTCCCGCCGTATCTATAAACTCCTGCGATGGTTTTATCAGAGGGGCAAAGAGATTCTGCAGATAGAACCACACATGGAACGTTTAATGCGTATTCACAATATGTTTTTCAAAGGGAAAGAACCCTCAGACGTTCTCAGGATATCCGGGATGAGAGAAGTATACAAGGCCGAAAGGGAAGCGACAGGAGCCCTGCTCCATTTTTATGAGTCTTCTATGGGGAACTCTTTTCAAAAAGTGCTTGAGGCAGTAAAAAATTTTGCCCGTGCTGATGCAGAGAGATTCCGACTTCGGGATACGATGAGGGCGAAAGCTATAGCCAAGGTTTTATCTGAGGGTAAAATGGTCTATGTGGAAGCCGGTGCAGTACACACATATCTTGAAAAGGCTCTCCGAAAGACGTTGGGGAAAAAGTGCTTGATCAAATCAGAATTCTTGTTAGAGCCTGTTGTAAAAAAATTGACAGGGAGAAAACAGGTTATTGCCCCTGGAGATACCCTTACGAAACATTATATTTTACGGAGAAAAACTAATGATGAGTTTGAGACTCTTCAGGCAGCCAGGGCTCTTGTCTATATTCAACTTCTTGAAAAAGAAGAGATGGCCCCTTCCAGATCAGAGAAAACTCCCCATATTAAAGATGAAATAAGAGCGATTGCATTAGTCAATAAACTTACGCTTACCCAATGTGAAGAGCTTTATAAAAAGATAAGATTCCGGGATCGGCATGAGGCCCTGGAGATAATTCAGAACTATATCTCATCTTCCCGTTAATACTTCTTGCTTTATTTAAGCTTTAATCTTCCTAACCTAAATTTGCCAATAGAAGATTAAGCTCATCGATTTACCTGTCATTGCGAGCACCCAAAGGTGGCGTGGCAATCTTTTAAGAATGGGATTGCTTCGGCTTCGCCTCGCAATGACAACTTTCCATCGAAACGTTTGAGTCTTAAACTCCTTGTTGACCATACACAGTTTATAGATATAAAATTAGCCACATGGTCAGGCAAAAAGGAGGATAACTGAATGCAGAAGTGGACACATCCAGGCGGTAAATTAAGAGAACTTGGTGCCGAATCTTTAACTGATGCAGAGCTTTTAGCAATACTCATTTCCACAGGCACCAAAGGCAAATCAGCAGAAGATGTAACCAAAGAAATCCTCGATAAATTCGGCTCCTTCAAAGGCATGGCAAACCAGCCATTAGAGAAGTTTCTGGAGATAAAAGGTCTTGGGGATAGAAAAATTATCAGGATCGCAGCGGCCTTTGAGATTGCCAGAAGAATTGTTAATCAGGTGTTGAAAGAATATAATAAAGACTAAAGGGTTTTATATGAAAAGCTTGAATAGAGCCACGGTAGAATATTTTTAAAGGAGAATACCTCTGGAAGTTGTAATTAAAGAGCATGCTGATTTTGAAGCAGAACGAAGAGGAATTTCAGAGGAACTTATAAAACTTGTTGTGAGAAATCCTCAGCAAAAATTGCCTTCTAAAAAAGGACGTGTTATAGTGCAAAATAGATATTATGATCAAGTGGAGAAAAAAGAAATGCTTCTGAGAGTTATAGGAATTGAGACATCTGAGAGATTTGATGTTATAACAGCTTATAAGACATCCAAGATTAGTAAATATTGGATGAAGGGAGGTTAGGATGAAAGTCATTTTTGATCCAGAAACAGATACACTAAGCCTTATTCTTAGAAAAGATAAGATAGCTGAAAGTGATGAGGTAAGAGAGGGCATAATTATTGACTACAGCAAGGATGGCAAAATTGTATCTATTGAAATACTTGATGCTTCAGAACAAGTGTCTGAGCCTCAGGGGATACTTTATGAGCTTAAGGGCAAAGAAAAAGCTCTTGCTTAAAGGTAAATACAAGATTTGAGTGAGGCATGGAGAAAGTAAAAGTCTGGTATGATCCTGAAGGGGATTATCTCGAAGTTATATTTAAAATGAAAGAAGGATATTTTAAAGAAACTGAATCTGACCAGATAATGGAGAAGGTTGATACGGACGGCAATGTCATTGGATTCTCAATACTAAAGATAAGTTCTCTCAAAGATCATCCTATCGAAGTTGCTCTTGCCGGCAAAAAATAGTTTGGATGAAAAAAACCAAGCTCACTGAAAAGCCTATAAAAGTTACAAGCCCCTTCGATACAACCATCCACAAGACTGAACGTACTGCCAACCAGAAGTTTGTTGAGTGGATTAACCAAATAACTAAAGAAAGAAATCTGCCTATCGGGATTGCAGAACAGGAGACCGTTGGTGCTGACAGAAAACAGCCTGATATTATTATATTCGAAAGCCCAAAGAGCGAGAAGGTATTGTGCCTCATCGAATTGAAGCCCCCATATTTCAGCCCTTTTGATGAGAAAGAGTTAAAGAAACCTGCATGGGAAAAGGCAAACAAGAGGAAAGCTAAATACTTCGCCACTTCAAATTTCCAATGGCTCATCTGGTTTAACACTGAAAGAACAAACAGGATGGAGCCTGAGGAAAGACAGGTTATAGATAAATTTCATCTCTCAAACATCGAAAATCTTGATGATATTGAAGATGCAAGATTTAAAAATCCGATACTTAAAGGCATTGAAAAATTTCTTGAAGAACTTGTCAGAGTTCACACAGGGATAAAACCAGAACCATTATTACCAATAGATGAGTTCTTAATATTCAGACTTCAGGAAAAGATATACCGCCTTGCAAAATACTATAAGGAAATCATCAGGGATAAGGCTCATAAGGATTCTGAGTTTTCAAGAAAGCTTAAAAAATGGTTTATTGAACAACAATGGACATTTACCTATTTAGACAGCGACTTCGAAAAGGCAGCAAGACAAACAGCTTACCTGCTAATAAACAAAATCCTTTTTTACGATGTGCTCCAGTCCAAAAGATCAGGACAGCTTGATTCTCTTACTATACCGGATGACCTCACAAAAGGTGGGCTTCTCCAAATAACACTTCAGGGCTATTTCGATTATGTCCTTAAGGAAATCGATTATGAAACCATCTACAGCACTGATTTTATTGACCAGATTGCCTTTCCTGAAAACAGGGCAGTTGTAGAAGAAATAAAAGAGCTTATCAGAATCCTCAAAAGATACGATTTCTCTAAAATAGGCTTTGATATTATCGGAAGAATCTTTGAGAGATTAATACCACAGGAGGAAAGGCATAATTTAGGTCAATACTTTACCAATCCTGATATTGTTGACCTTATCTTAGGATTTTGTATTAAGCATGAAGATGATACCGTGGTTGACCCTGCCTGTGGAGCGGGAACTTTTCTTGTAAGGGCGTATCAGCATAAAAGATTGATGAATCTCCGTACACCTCATCAAGAAATCTTAAAAACCCTCTGGGGTGTTGACATCGCCAAATTTCCTGCCCATCTTTCAACTATAAACCTTGCTGTAAATGACCTCTCGGTGGATGAAAACTACCCTCAAATACTTAATGAAGATTTTTTCAATTTATCTCCAATGGAAAAGATGGGTGGTGACGAAGCCCGTAAAAAGGGCCTTGCAACGCTCAGCGGAAAAACGATCCTTATTCCCTATCCAAAGGCTGTTGACTGTGTTGTCGGAAACCCTCCCTATACAAGACAGGAGGAGATTACAGAAATCACGGGGAAAGAGAGTTACAAAGAATCAATGATAGAAAAAGCCCTTTTTGATGGGAAAAGGAAACTGGCTGATATTTCAAAGAGGGCTGGCATTCATGCCTATTTCTTTGTACATGGGACAAAGTTTTTAAAGGATGGTGGACGCTTTGGCTTCATTGTCTCAAACTCATGGATGGATGTTGATTACGGCAAAGGGCTTCAAGAGCTTTTTCTAAAGAACTATAAAATCATTGCTATAATTGAATCCAAGGTCGAGCGCTGGTTTGAGGATGCAGATGTCAATACCTGCATAATTATTCTTGAAAGGCGTAAAGACCAAAAAGAGAGGGATGAAAACGTCGTGAGGTTTGTATATCTATTGAAGCCTTTACGGCATTTCATTCCTCCTGCCCATGATATGTGGGAAAAACAGAAACAGAGACTTGATGCTATAGAAAACCTTAAGAAGACTGTCCTATTTCACAACAATTTCTATCAAAACGATGAACTCAGGATTTATCCCAAAAAGCAAAGCGAGCTATGGGAGGAAGGCTTTGATGCAGAAGAAGGTAAATACACAGGCTCGAAATGGGGCAAATATCTCAGAGCACCAGAGATATTCTTCAAGATTCTTGAGAAAAGCAAGGACAAACTTGTGCCTTTGAAAGAGATAGCGGATGTAAGGAGAGGTTTTACAACAGGGGCTAATGAATTTTTCTACCTGACTGAAGAAGAAATAAGAGATAGAGGAATTGAGAAAGAATTCTGGATGCATAGGGATGAAAAGGGCGAGTGGATTGCAAACAAAGTAATAGTAAGTCCGAGGGAAGCAAAAAGTGTTGTTATAAAACCGGAAGATTTAACCAAGATTATCCTTTTTATTGATAAAGATAAAAACAAATTAAAAAACAAAAAGATTTTATCTTATATAAAACGAGGGGAGCAACTCGGATTTCATACAAGGCCAACGTGTAGTTCAAGAAAATTCTGGTATGGCCTGGAATATCGTGAGCCATGGCCAATCCTCCACCCCATGATACACCATGATAGACAGACAATAGTTTCCAATAATTTTGGGGTTCAGGTTGACCATAACCTGTTCGAGATAAATGCAAGGGAAAAAAGAGATAATCTTGGAGTCTTGTGTTTCCTGCTTTCAACTGTAAGCATGTTATTCAAAGAATTTGGTGGTAGAGTTAACCTTGGAGAAGGGGCGCTCAAGACAGAGGGTATTGATATTGAGAAATTATTTATACCCAAAGAATTATCAAAAGATGTTCTGAAGTCACTCGGAAAACTTACTAAGAAATACGAAAATGTACCTATAAAATCTATCTTTGATGAGCTAAATGCAATACATCCTGACGAAGTCTCCCTTGATAAAGTGAACCCAGCAAGGCGTGAACTGGACAAAATTATCATGGGTGACATCCTTGGTCTCAGCGATGATGAACAGCTTGAAGTCTATCGTGCAGTGATTGACCTTGTACGGTCAAGAATAGAGAAGGCAAAAAGCTTCGGCAAAAAAGGAAAGGCAAAAGAAGGTATCGATGTTGAACTTTTAACAAAGACAATAAAAGAAAAACTTGGGAATAAACTTCTTGGGCATTTTTACAGGGAAAATATCCTCAGCCAGAAGAATCTTAAAACAGTCAAGCTTTTTCATCCAACTAAAGACATTCAGATTAAAAAAGACTTTTTGAGGGGGTTTGGGTGGCTTCTTTCATCAGGCAAAGACCATATAGAGTGCCAGAGTGAGGCAGAGGCCGAGTATTTGAAGATATGGCTTGAGTCAGGGCTTGAGGAAATAAAGATTCCAAAAGATGAGTCTTACATCTCAAAAATCCTTCCCGAACTTAAAGCTCTCAAAGAAAAAATAGATCAGATAATCTCAGACCACATCTCCTCCATCACAAGTCAGAAATTACAGGAAAAGATTTTGCAGAAGTTGCAAGGAGAATTGTTTGGGTAAAGTTTTTAATGGGGCGTTGCTTTAGCAACGCCCCTCTTGCCATCAGCGGTCACCACATGGAAGGTTGTATTGAGCACGTATCTTTTGCTCGATATCGATTCTGCCGGATTGTTGTAAATGAGGCGTATAGAGGACAGCTACAGTTAGTGAGCTATTACAGTTTCTGTTCCAGCATGCTTTTCTGTCATGAGTTTCAACGCGGGTCTTTACCGTCGCTGATTCTCCAACATCGACCAAGCTGTGTTTGTCGTTATCCTTTTTGCAAAGGATAGCATACACACCAAGAGGGTCCGTAGGGTCAGGTCTATTTTCTTAGCATTTTCCTCTTTCATAGAATGAAAAGGGCGGGTACATTTTTACAGTTGATAAATTAAAAAGACTTCAGTCTGAAACCTAAAAAGAGCTTGATGCCTGATGCCGGGTATTCTCGTTGCCAGTTGCTTTTGACTGGTTAAGACGTTTAAGGGGCAGTTGTGAATTACGAAAAGGAGCTCTATCCATGTGATATAATGTAAATACATTAAGGAGGAGGCATTATGTCTATAAAGGCATTAGAAGATAAAATTATTACTGAATTGAAAAACTTACCAGAAGAAGGCAAAAAAGAAGTGCTCGATTATATAGATCATTTGAAAACCAAAAAGAAAGAAAAGACGCTTAGATTGCTGAAAAAAACAGCAGGAAAGTGGAAAGGGCTTATTGATACTGAAAAGTTAAAGCGTGATATTTATTCAGACAGGCTTATTTCTACAAGGTCAAGAGTTAAGTTTTGAAATATTTAATCGACACTGATTGGATTATAAATCATCTTAATGGTATCGAATCTGTAACAAAGAAACTTGAAAAGTTCACCACTTTTGGTATCTGCACAAGTATTATATCTGTCGCTGAACTCTACGAAGGTGTTTACGGTTCAAAAAACTACGAAGATAGTCTGGATGCATTAGAAACCTTTCTTGATGGAATAACTGTTTTGTCTATTGATCAAGAGGTATGCAAAATCTTTGGGAGAGAAAGGAATAAGTTACGTAAACGTGGGGCTATTATTGGAGATTTTGATCTCCTTATAGCTTCTATGTGTTTAAGATATAATCTTATCCTCCTGACGAACAACAAAAAACATTTTGAGAAAATAGATTCATTAAGAATCATATCATAAAGGCTTTAACCTGACGGCTAAGATAATGTAAGAGGATATAATGGGCTATCTCAAGGTCTTTATCTCCTTCTCCGTAAAAATTCCCTCGGCTTTCCTGCACCCTTTGGTGGTCCGACAATGCCGTCATCTTCCATCAATTCCATTATTTTTGCTGCCCTGTTATATCCTATCTTGAGTCTCCTCTGGATAGATGATATGGATACTTCTCCAATTGACTCACCGAACTCAACTGCCTTCAGATAAAGCTCGTCCCTTTCTCCTGACATCTCATCTTCATCCCTCTCGATTGCCTGTATCTCTTCGAGTATTGTGTAATCAGGCTTCCCCTGAGACTTTACAAATTCCGTAACAGCCCTTATCTCCTCTTCTGTGATAAGGGCGCCATGCACTCGGATGATCCTTGCCCCTGGAAACATGAGGAGCATATCACCCTTTCCGAGGAGCTGTTCTGCACCATGGGAATCGAGAATCGTCCTTGAATCTACTTTTGAAGACACCTGGAAAGAGATACGTGTCGGGAAGTTTGCCTTTATTATTCCTGTAATGACGTCAACAGATGGTCTTTGTGTTGCGAGAATGAGGTGAATGCCTGCTGCCCTCCCCATCTGGGCAAGCCTGGTTATCGAGTCCTCCACCTCGTTTGCTACTGCGAACATCAAGTCCGCAAGCTCATCAATAAAAATAACAATGTAAGGCATTTGCTCTTCAATCCCTGCCTGATTGTTGTAATTTTCAATACTCCTCGCAGCCCTTTCCGCAAGCACCCGGTACCTCCGCTCCATCTCCATCACGATCTTCTTTAATGCCTCTGTTGCCTCTTTCGGGTTTGTTATGACAGGAGAGATGAGGTGAGGTATTTCCTGGTAAGCTGAAAGTTCGAGCAGTTTTGGGTCTATCATCAACATCTTCACCTCTGCAGGTGTTGCCTTATAGAGGATGCTTGTGACCATCGAATTTATTGATACGCTTTTGCCCGAACCAGTCGCACCTGCAACAAGGAGGTGAGGCATCTTTGATAAATCTGCTATGACAGGTCTTCCAAAGATATCCTTACCAAGGCCAAGGGTTAGTTTTGAATTACTCTTCTTAAAAATCTCTGAAGAAACGATCTCCCGTAGAGATACTGTTTCCCTCTGACTGTTTGGCACTTCTATGCCTATGGTAGCCTTACCTGCAATCGGAGAAACCCTGACGCTCTGTGCCTTAAGAGAGAGCGCGAGATCATCAGATAGGGAGACAACCCTGTTTATCTTAATGCCTGGCGCAGGCTCGAACTCAAACATTGTGACAATAGGCCCTGGATGTACCTGGGTAATCTTGCCTTCAACATCAAAGTCCTGGAGTTTTTTCTCGATCAGCATTGAATTTTCCAGGAGCTCCTCCTTCGAAGGCCTGTTGGAAGTAGAGTCATAGAGATTCAGGAACTCTAAAGAGGGAAGCTCATAGCCACCAATCTTTCTTGGTCTGATAGGCTCAGGCTGAGGTGGGCCTGTCTCCTTCTTCTCTATGATTTTTTCCTCTATCATTTTTTCTAAATTTATATCTTCAATAGCCTGGTCTCTTGTGACTTCCTTTTTTCTCCTCTGTAAAGCGAGGGAGGTCAAAGATACCGGGCTCAAGAGAATGACGGAAGAGAGAAATGCAGAGAGCGAAAAGATGTAGGCTCCGGGAAGGGAGAGGAAATGGTTAGCCATAAAAGCTATCTCTTTACCGATAAGGCCACCGATACCGTCAGGGTATTTTTCTATAGTGATATGAAAGGTAAAAGAAAGGAGCGATAATAATAGGGAAGAAGATAGTATAAACAGAATCCCCCCGAAGAAATAGATTTTATGCCCTTCTTTTCCGAGGAGCCGCTTAATGCCAAAGGCAATAACGAAAAGGGGGATAAGAAAAGCAGCAAACCCCAAGAGGATAATCAACCAGCCTGAAACATATGCTCCAATTGTCCCGCCGAGATTTTGTATTGCTTCAGGAGGTTCTGTAGATCTGAAAAAAGGGACAGGGTCTGTCATAGAATGTGAGATAAGACTCAGAGAGAGGTAGATACTTCCCAGAGCAGAAAGGACACCCACAATCTCTTCTTTTATCCTTCTTATCCTCTCAACCATATACCCGCTATTATAACAACAGCCAATATGAACCTGTAATAAACGAAGATATTTAAAGGGTACTTCTTGAGAAAAGCGAGGAGGAATTTAATCGCAAAGATCCCTGTAATAAAAGAGGTGATGAGCCCTGCGGCAAAGAGTTGAAAGTCGTAGATCGCCGGGCCTGCTAAGAGCTTTCTCAGATGAAGGAGAGCTGCACCTGCAATAATGGGAGTTGAGATGAGGAAGGAAAATCGTGCTGCTGCCTCCCTTTTAAAACCCTTGAACAGACCTGCTGAAATCGTGATGCCGGATCTCGATACGCCTGGAACAAGGGCTGTTGCCTGAGCAATCCCGATAAGTAAGGCATCGAAATAATCTACTTTCTCCATATCTTTGTATTTTGCTACCTTCTCAGCAGCTAACATGACAAAGCCCACTGCAACAAGCATCACGCTGATCACAAGGGGTTCTCTAAGGTTTTTTTCTACTATGTCGTTCAGAAAGAAACCTGCAACACCAGCTGGTATCGAAGCAAGAATAATCATGCCGAGGAGTTTCTGTTTTTTTGTAAAAAGCTCTACCCAGTCTTTCCAGAAGCAGAAGAGCAGGGCGGTCAGTGTTCCACCATGAAGAGCAACATCAAAAGTAAGGGTATTGACATCTCCTTTCCATTCGAAGAACCAGGGTAATATGATAAGGTGTGCTGTACTGCTTACCGGGAAGAATTCAGTAAGGCCCTGAATAAAACCGAGTATTATTGCTTGATCAATCAAGTTCTATACCTCAAATATAATCGGCATGATCATGGGCCTTCTTTCCATGGTGTCTCTGAGGTATTTCTTCAGGGTACTTCTGAGCTTTGCCTGGAGCACTGAAGAGTCTGAAATGATTTCCTTATCGAGTCCTTTTATGGTATTTGTCAGGAGCTCTTTAACGTCATTCATTACTTCCTGAGACGCATCTTCAAAAACGAAGCCTCTCGATATAATGTCAGGGCCTGAGAGAATATTCCCCGTGAGCTTCTCGATTGATAAAAGGATCAGAACGATTCCATCATGGGCGAGTCTCATACGGTCCCGAAGGACCATCTCCTTTACATCCCCAACACCTTTTCCGTCTATAAAGACCCTCCCTGAATTCACCTTGCCATTTTTTCTCGCCCCTTCTCCTGATATCTCGAGTATTTCACCATCTTCAAGGATGAAGATGTTTTCTTTTGGTATGCCGAGTTTCTTGGCGAGCATTGTGTGGTACACAAGATGCCTGTATTCGCCATGGATAGGCATAAAGTATTTTGGCCTTATGAGGTTCAGCATGAGCTTGAGTTCTTCCTTTGAGGCATGCCCAGAGACATGGACCTCGGAGACCTTTTCATAGAGGACGTTTGCTCCCCGTCTGAAGAGGTGGTTTATTATCCTTCCTATGGAGCGTTCATTGCCCGGTATCATCCTTGCTGAAAGGATCACTGTATCCCCTTCCTTTATTTTGATATCTTTATGCTCATCTGTTGCAATCCTCGAAAGCACACTCATTGGCTCACCCTGACTCCCTGTTGTTATGATTACAACCTTATTGTCTTCGAGTGATTTGAGGTCTTCAAGCCTGAGCCACGTATCCGTGGGGATTGTGAGGTAACCGAGATCGAGGGCAATCTGTGCATTTGAGATGATGCTTTTACCAGAGATTATCACCTTTCTCCCATACTTCACTGCTACATCAATTGCCTGTTGAATCCTGTGGATATTTGATGCAAAAGTAGCGATGATAATTCTTCCTGGTGCGTTGGCAAATATGTCCTCGAATACACGTCTTACTTCTTTCTCAGAGAATGTGAAGCCGCCTTTTTCAGAATTTGTGCTATCAGAAAGGAACAGGAGGGTTCCTCTTTCCCCATATTCAGTAAACTTATGGAGGTCCATCAATTGTCCATCAACGGGTGTAGGGTCAAGCTTGAAATCGCCAGTATGGACGACCAGTCCGACAGGTGTCTGTATTCCAAGTCCGACTCCATCCACGATACTGTGTGTCACCCGTATGAACTCAATAGAAAATACGCCGAGATGTATAACGCCCCTTGGTTTAACAGGGATGAGTTCAGCCTTTTCGAGATGATGTTCCAGGAGTTTGTTCCTGACGAGGCCGAGTGTGAGGGCTGTACCATAAACTGGGACAGAGATTTCCTTGAGTAAAAAGGGGAGGGCTCCTATATGGTCCTCGTGCCCATGGGTAAGGATTATGCCTTTTACTTTTGCCCTGTTGTCAAAGATATAGGAAAAATCAGGGATGACAAAATCAACCCCGAGCATATCCTCTTCTGGAAACATGAGACCTGCATCAACGATAATAATGTCATTGCCGTATTCAAAGACTGTCATGTTGAGGCCGATCTCCTCAACACCACCGAGAGGAATCACAGATAGGATGTTTTCCATTAACGAATTATTATATCAAATCTAACTCCTTCTATTATATCTCCTTACTGGAGTTTCCTGAGTTTTTCTAAGCAATACCCCACATAAAGTCGTTTTTTTCATATTCAAGGAAACCGAGACATGATCAAACAGGAGATTGCTTTGCTACGCTCGCAATGACAAATCAAGCAATAAAGCCATGTTCCTGTCATTGCGAGGAACAAAGTGACGAAGCAATCTCTCTGTATGCTTCTGTTGGAGACTACAATGGAAGAGTTCTGAAATAATTTCGCTGCTTCCACTTCCTTTTTCCTTAAGAGCGTTGTCTATCAAGGACTTACGGGAATCGGCACTCGAAAACTCAGGAAACTCCAAATCTCCTTATTATTGACAATTTTCTAAAAGGGGGCTTATAATTGCTGAATTTGTTCAAACAAAGTCATCTTTTTGTACAGAGATTGCACAAAAAGGTAATAAAAATTATCTCAAAAAAGGAGTGTATATGAAATTACGATGGTTAGTAGTCATTAGTATTGTGCTTTTTGCAGGTTACGTTTATGCCGGAGAAGACCTTGTTTTGAAAGATCAGAAGGATAAGCTCAGTTACAGCATAGGGATGAATATTGGTAACAATTTTAAAAAACAATCTATTGATGTTAATACGGACGCCCTTATCCAAGGGATCAAGGATGCACTTTCTGGTGGCAAGACATTGATGACGGAACAAGAAGTTAATGAGACCCTGATGAATTTTCAGAAAGAAATGGTTGCTAAACAGATGGCACACCAAAAAGAACTTGCTGAGAAGAATAAAAAAGAAGGAGAGGCTTTCCTCGCCGAGAACAAGAAAAAAGAAGGTGTCAAAACCCTGCCAAGCGGTTTACAGTACAAGGTAATCAAGGAAGGTGATGGCAAGACACCCAAGATAACCGATACAGTGACTATCCATTACCGAGGTACCCTTATTGATGGAACAGAGTTTGATAGCTCTTACACTCGTGGACAACCAGCAACCTTTCCGGTCAAAGGTGTCATTGCTGGTTTTACCGAAGCCTTGCAACTGATGAAGGTTGGTTCAAAGTGGCAATTGTTTATTCCCTCTAATCTTGCTTACGGAGAGAGGGGAGCTGGGGATGATATAGGGCCCAATGCTACCCTGATTTTTGAAATAGAGATGGTCTCGATTAAGGAAGAAGCAAAACCGGCACAAAAGGAAGAGCCAAAGCCAAAAGAAGAGACAAAACAAAAAGAGGAGACAAAGCCAGCAAAGTAAGGCAGATTTTTTTGTCATATTTTGTCTCGAAATTGTCATACTGAACTTGATTTAGTATCTCATTAGACCCTGAAATAAATTCAGGGTGACGTTTTTATTTCTCTTTATGCTGATGAACCAGCATAAGAATTGAGCTTATTAAAAAGTGTTGTTACTACTCCACCTCTCTACTATAAGTGAGGTGGAGTTTTTATTTTAGGGTTCTTCAGACATTCATGTGGATAAACTGTGAAATAATCTCTTCTCTTTTTCCCCTCTTTAGTAAAGAGGTCCTCTACTCTAAGGCTCGGACTCGAAGAAGGTTAGGGGAGATTTTTTCATCATAAATATTTCCATATCTTTAAAATACTATCCAATTATTCTCAAAGACTTCTTTTCATTATTAAACTTAAATAAGGAAGGTGTGGTTATAAGCTTGGTCGAGGGGGCTTATCCCTCTCAACCTTTGTTTGAATCTAAACTATTTAGATGTTAATAAAAATTCCAACAATGCCTTCTGGATATGGAGTCTGTTTTCTGCCTGGTCAAAGACAGCACTCTGAGAGCTTTCCATAACTTCATCTGTAATCTCCTCACCCCTGTGAGCAGGAAGGCAGTGGAGAACTATCGCATCCTTCTTTGCATAGGAGAGGATTTTGCTGTTTAGCTGATAGCTCTTGAACTTTTTCTTCTTCTCCCTTTCCTCTTTCTCCTGCCCCATGCTTATCCAGACATCTGTATAGAGAGCATCTGCCTTATCAGCAGCCTCTTTCGGGTCTCGAACTATCTTGATTTCACTTTTTGCAGAGGCCTTTGCTTCTTTCAGGAGACGAGGGTCAGGCTCATAACCTTTAGGACATGCAAGCGTAATGTGCATTCCCATCCTTGAGGCAGCCTCTATCAGAGAATTTGCAACATTGTTGCCATCTCCGATATAAGCAAGGCGGATGTCTTCGAGTTTCCCCTTCTTTTCGAGAATGGTCATCAAATCTGCAAGTGCCTGGCATGGATGATGTAAATCACTTAGCCCGTTAATGATAGGAACAGAAGAACTGGACGCAAATTCAATTAACGTATCATGATTGAAGGTCCTTATGACAACAGCGTCTAAATATCTTGATAGAACCCTTGCTGTGTCAAGGATGGTTTCCCCCCTGCCAAGCTGTATCTCATTGGGATTCATATAGATGGTCTGCCCTCCGAGTTGATAACTGCCTACCTCAAAGGAAACCCTTGTTCTTGTCGAAGCCTTCTCAAAGATAAGCCCGATGCTTTTTCCAATCAAGGGGCACTTATTTGCATCTTTGCCTGATTTCAGTTCTACTGCCCTTTTAAGCAAAAAATCTATCTCTCCTGAAGATAGATCCCATAATCTCAGTAAATCCCTTTTCATTTCGCTCATCTCTCAAACACCTTCTCGATGATATCAACAAGGTGGTCTATATCTTTTTTCTGAACTATGAGAGGAGGCATAAATCTTAAAACGTTTCCTGCTGTACAGTTAATGAGCACACCCCTTTCAAGACATGCCTTTACTATCGGCTCACAGTTCCTCGTAAGTTCCATACCGATGAGGAGTCCAAGACCCCTTATCTCTACAATAAGGGACTGAAATTCTTCCTTAAGACTCCCAAGTCTTTCCTTAAAATATTCACTCATCCTGTTACACTGATCAAGGATGAATCCGTCTTCAAGGAGTGTCTCAATTGTCGCTATCGCAGCAGCACATACGAGAGGGTTCCCGCCAAATGTTGATGCATGAGTAGAGGGTTGAAAGGCATGTGCAACCTTATCAGTTGCAAGCATGGCTCCTATGGGAACACCGCCGCCAAGGCCTTTTGCTATGGTCATTATATCTGGAGTGATCCCGAAATGCTCGTAGGCAAAGAATTTGCCAGTCCTTCCCATACCTGTCTGGACCTCATCGAGTATGAGGAGGAGATTGTGCTCATCGCAGATTTTTCTTACCTCTTTCAGGTAGTCTGGGTGTGGTACCTTTACACCTCCTTCTCCCTGTATAGGCTCCAACATTATGGCACAGGTATCTTTTGTTATCCCCTTATATAAGGCATCAATGTTATCGAAAGGAACGTGCTTGAACCCGGACACCAATGGTTCGAAACCCTTCTGTAATTTTTCCTGACCTGTTGCAGTAAGGGTTGCGAGTGTCCTGCCATGGAAGGAATTCTCTGCTGTGATGATCTCGAAACGATCAGGGCTGATATTGTCTTTTGCGTATTTGCGGGCGAGCTTTATTGCTGCCTCATTTGCCTCAGCACCAGAATTACAGAAAAATACCTTGTCAGCAAAGGTATGCTGGACAAGGAGCTTTGCAAGCCTTATCTGGGGTCCAATGTGGTAAAAATTAGAGATATGCAGAAGCCTCTGTGCCTGCTTTTGTATTGCAATTACTACTCTTGGATGACAATGGCCGAGTATATTTACTGCAACCCCGCCAACAAAATCGAGGTACTCCTTGCCATCAGCACCCCATACCTTCATGCCCCGACCCTTTCTCAGGACGATGGGAAACCTCTTGTAGGTGTTCATAATGTAGAGGCTTGATTCATCAATGAGTTTCTTTGTTTCCATCAGGTGATAATAACGAAAAAATAATTGAAAAATCAAACGGAATTCAAATAGGAGCATACTTTTTTGTGATAAATTAACTATTAATTTTCAAACGGTAATAGAAAGGCAGGATATAGTATTTTCGCTCATTCTCGGGCTATCGCCCTGCGAGGCTTTTACCTCTTTATAATATTAGAATATTTTTTATTGGACTATCGGCAAAAGAAACCGCTCAAATGCTATATCCTGCCATCGCAGAATTAGAGACCACTTTAATCAAATAAAAGATTCTGGTTTTTTAGGAATTATGATAATCTTAAAATATGCATAAATTCCACAAAATCCAACGGTTGATTAAAGTGAAGAAAATATTTTTTACCCTCCTTCTCATCAGTATCATCAGTATTTTTTCACAGACGTCATGTGCTCAAATAGCTGGCAATAAACCACAAAAAGTGGAAGATGTCTTTCTTCCCGAAGGAGATGGAGTAAGGGTACAGGTATGGGTTGAAAATTTAGAGATACCCTGGTCCCTTGTCTTTCTTCCCGATGGCAGGGTACTAGTGAGCGAACGACCAGGAAGGATAAGGCTTATAAAGAACGGAAAGCTTCAGGAAAATTCCTATGCAAAAATAGATGTAGCTCATGTTGGAGAAGGAGGACTTATGGGGCTTGCAATTCATCCAGAATTTCCCTGGAAACCATATGTATATGCCATGCATACTTACAGAAAAGGAGAAGAACTTTACAACAAGGTAATAAGATTGAAAGATAATGGATTAACAGGGGTATTCGAGAAGGTGATAATAGATAACATACCTGGAGGCAGATTTCATAATGGTGGCAGGATTGCCTTCGGACCTGATGGCATGCTTTACGTAACCACAGGAGAGACCTTTCATGCAGAACTTGCACAGGATCTTAAATCCCTCGGCGGAAAGATTCTAAGGATAACACCAGAGGGAAATGTGCCGGGGGATAACCCCTTTAAAGGATCCCCTATTTATTCCTATGGGCATAGAAATCCTCAGGGGCTTGCGTGGAATCCCTTTACTGGTGACCTTTTTGAATCTGAGCACGGGCCTTCGGGAGAGTTCGGTCGCTTTGCACATGATGAGATTAATGTAATAAAGAAAGGCGTAAATTATGGATGGCCTAACGTCATCGGGGCTCCAGGCATAAAACCATATATAGATCCTTTAGTCGTCTGGGAAAAGACCACACCTCCGTCCGGGATTACTTTTTATAGGGGAAATCTTTTGAAATACCTTCAAGGAGACCTCTTTGTTGCTACTCTCAGAAGTGAATCCCTTATACGCATACGCCTACAAAAAAATGATGGATACAAGGTTACACGGATAGAAAGGTGGTTTTCAAAAGACTACAGTGATGGAAAATATGGAAGGATCAGAGATGTGGTAGAAGGGCCTGATGGGGCCCTCTATTTCCTGACGAATAATAGGGACGGCAGGGGAACGCCACGTCCTGGAGACGACAGAATATACATTATTGTCCCTATAGTGACTACCTGGTTAAAGCAAGATATTCAAACCGAGGAACACCTGAATAAGATAAAGACAGATAATGAGTATGCCGAGCATAAAATGCGAGGTTCTCCAGGGAGATTTGGTAGCTCTTATCTTTTTTGAGATAAGGTAAGTAGAGAGAAGCGAAATTGCTATGAGTGATCCTATAATGAAATGTAATGGATATTGAATAATCTTTCCCTTGTCAAGATAAACGATACTTATACCTGCGAGATATCCAGAGCATCCAAGGATCACAAAAATCGGGCCATTCCTTCTGTGTTTTCTAATTAACTTTGCACCTGGCTGTTCCCCTGCAATTCTTTTCTTTTTTATTCTTAATCCGAGGAACCACTGATAAATGAAAAGAAACATGACCAAGATATTGTAAGAACCATGTGCTAATTTAAGATAGGGGAAAATCTGGTTTCTTATCATGCAATATCATTCAGTTACTTCAATTGTGCCCTCCATCCCTTTTTCCCTGTGGCTCTCGAAAAAAAGGAATTTTTTATCGCAATAAAAAGTATATTTACCGATTTTGGAAGGCGTAAATCTTATAATTCTTGTTTCTCTATTACTTAATGGTTCATTAATGTCCATCCCGGCATCAGGAGCCTTTATTACAAAACTGTGGGGGACAATGGTAGGTTCTTTCTTGATCTTTATTTCTACAGGCACGTTTACTTTTACTACGATGTAATTCGGGTCAAAGAAGTATTCTCCTGCAAGGACTTCTACTCTCTGCACACCATCCTGGTCAATGGAGGCAATGAATTGCTTATTCTGTGCTTTTATAGTTTCTGCTGAGAAAATAAATAGGAGTAATAAAATTGCGGGTAAATATTTAAGGTATCTCATCTGCTTTCTATCAAAGGGTAAATCAGCAAAAGGTTTTGCTGAGAGTTATCATTGGCTCCTGGGGAGGGATTCGAACCCCCGACCAAGTGGTTAACAGCCACCCGCTCTGCCGGCTGAGCTACCCAGGAATAAAGTTTCTTTATATCAGATGCTTCGTTCTTTTGTCAATCAACGCTAAGCTCAGTAACAAACCTTGTAACGAGGTCACCGACCTCGGTTGTACTATAACCCATTTGACCAGCGGCAAGGCTCTTGAGATATTTACCTGTAACTTCCATAACAGCCTTCTCGAGGAGCTGAGATGATTTTTCTTCACCGAGATGTTCAAGCATCATTCCTCCTGCACAGATTGCAGCAAGGGGATTAATAAGATTCTTCCCTGTGTATTTTGGTGCGGAACCTCCTATGGGCTCAAACATCGAGACTCCGTGGGGATTTATGTTTCCTCCTGCGGCTATTCCCATGCCGCCTTGTATCATTGCCCCTAAGTCAGTAATGATATCTCCGAACATGTTGTCCGTAACGATCACGTCAAACCACTCAGGATTTTTCACAAACCACATGGTTATAGCATCAACATGAGCATAATCAACTTTTATATCAGGATATTCCTTAGCTACCTCATAGAATGTCCTCTCCCATAGGTCAAAGGCAAAGGTAAGGACGTTTGTTTTTCCACAGAGTGTAAGTTTTTTCACTTTATTTCTTTTCTTACAGTAGTCAAAGGCAAAGCGGATACATCTCTCAACGCCCCTCCTTGTATTGATAGACTCCTGTATTGCAACTTCATAGAGAGTGCCTTTCTTCAAAAACCCACCTGCTCCTGTGTAGAGTCCTTCCGTATTTTCTCTCACAACAACAAAATCGATATCCTCTGGCCTTTTATTTTTCAAAGGACAGTCAACCCCTGGATAGAGCTTGACGGGTCGTAAATTAATATAAAGGTCGAGCTTGAATCTCAGATTCAAAAGGATTCCCCTCTCGAGAATCCCGGGCTTTACGTCAGGATGTCCTATCGCTCCAAGATAGATTGCATCATATTGTTTGAGCTCTTCTACTGCTCTACCAGGAAGGGTTTCACCGGTCCTCAGGTAGCGCTCGCCACCAAAATCATAATAACTGAAGGTGAGCTTAAGCCCGGACTTCTGAGAAAGAGCCTCTAATACCTTGATGCCTTCCCTGATAACTTCCGGTCCTGTTCCATCCCCTGGAATAACGGCTATGTTGTAAGATTTCATAAATTATTTTCCCTGTACCCTGTTCTAAAATTTTTAACTATTAACCTTCAACTCTTAACTTTTTCTTTGTCCATTCCACTAACCCTCCAGCTCTAATCAAATCCTGCATAAATTGCGGGATGGGATTAGCTGTATATTCTTCCTGTCTTGTTCTATTCTTTATGATTCCCCTATCAGCATCAATCTCTACTTCATCAGCCTCTTGAATCTTTTCAGATGCCTCAGAAGACTCGAAGATTGGAAGGCCTATATTAAAGGCATTACGGTAGAAGATCCTGGCAAAGCTCTTTGCTATGACAGCCTGTATTCCTGCTGCCTTTATTGCAATTGGTGCATGCTCCCTTGATGAGCCACAACCGAAGTTTTTCCCGGCAACAAGAATATCACCTGCTTTCACCTTATGGGAGAAAGCTCTGTCAAGACCTTCCATTACATGCTTTGCAAGCTCCTCTGGATCAGAGGTATTAAGATATCTTGCTGGTATAATGACATCCGTATCTACATCATCACCAAATTTCCATACCTTGCCTTTAATTATCATCTCTTCTCCATGGTTTTCGTTAAGTCTGTAGCTGGTAGTTATTATAGCCTAAGTTGTCCCGAAAATGACCATTCAAATCCCACTTCACCCCCCCCTTTCTAAAGGGGGGGCGGGGGATTACTAATTTTCATGTTCATTTGTGCCCCGAAAGCTTTCGGGACATGAGGAGTTGAGCTATTTTGTAGCCGAAACTCCTCGACTCCTCAAATCCTTGAACACACTGAGGTATAATTAATCAATGACAAGACGTGGGAATAATTTGGAAAAGGCAAAGAGGAAGTCATACCCCCGAAGAATCATTATATCCCTCATAATTCTCTCTGCTCTTATAGGTGCCCTCGGGAGCTTCACATACTGGGTTCTCTCTGATCTACCAAAAATAAAGCGCCTTGAGGAATATACCCCTATAGAATCATCCAGGGTCTATTCGAGTGATGGTAAGGTCATTGCAGAACTCTATATCGAACGGAGAACATTTGTACCATATTATCAGATACCAGAACAGGTAAAAAAAGCCTTTATCTCTGTCGAAGACGTCAGGTTTTACTATCATCCCGGGGTTGATCTCATCGGAATAGTGAGGGCGATGTGGAGTGACATCAGGGCAGGAGGTATTGTCGAAGGAGGAAGCACCATTACACAGCAGCTTGCTAGAATGCTCTTTTTACAACCTGAAAGGTCTGTAAAGAGGAAATTAAAGGAAGCGGCTCTTTCTATCTTGATAGAGAAACAGTATACAAAGGATGAAATCCTCGGCCTTTATTTAAATCAGGCATACTTTGGAACAAGGGCATACGGCATAGAAGCGGCCTCACAGACATATTTCGGAAAATCTGTCAACGAGCTTACCATCGGGGAGGCAGCACTCCTTGCTTCTCTCCCTAAGGCACCTTCTCTTTTCTCCCCGTTCAAAAACCCGGAAAGGGCAAGGGAAAGGCGTTCTGTTGTACTGAAGAAGATGCTCAACCATAAGTTTATTACTGAGGAGGAGTTTGATAAGGCCATGAATGAAACTTTACCCAAGATACCACATATGAGGAAATACGAAGCACCATATCTCATAGAATTTATGCGCCAGAAGCTCGAACAGAAATATGGTCATGAGATATACACTTCAGGGTATAAGATCTACTCGACCCTGGACTACAGGATGCAGAAGATAGCAGAAGAGGCGGTAAGTAAAGGGGTAGAAGCCATCGAGCAGAGGGTGGAGCCCGGAATTCAAGCATCACTCATTGCGATAGAACTTCAGACGGGACACGTAAGGGCTATGGTGGGTGGGCTCGATTTCTGGAGAAACCAGTATAACAGGGCGACACAGGCAAAGAGACAGCCAGGTTCGGCATTCAAACCCTTTGTTTACCTAACTGCCTTTGAGAACGGGATGCTATCACAAGATAAGATTATTGATTCTCCGATATCCTTTAGAGGTACACAGCGGGGTAAGGTCTGGTCTCCCAAGAACTATGATGGAAAATACTACGGACCGGTTACTCTTAAAAAAGCGCTCGCAAAATCCTTAAATTCTGCTACTGTCAGGCTTGCTAGCAGGCTCGGTATGGCAAATGTCATAGAAACTGCTCGAAAGCTCGGCATAAAAGGCGATCTCCAGCCCTACCTGCCAACAGCACTCGGTGCCTCAGACGTAACACTTATGGAATTAGTCTCAGCCTACTCTACCTTTGCAACAGGCAGAAATATTGAGCCTCTCACATATGAGAAGATATTGAACAGGGATGGAGTAGTCATCGAAGAAACGAGACCTAAAACAGAAGAGGTAATCAATACAAGTGCCATTGAGGAGATGAGGATAGCCCTTGATGCAGTCATTCAAGAGGGCACAGCAAGAAAGGCAAGAGAGATCGGAAGACCTGTGTATGGTAAGACGGGTACAACAAATGATTACACAGATGCCTGGTTCATTGGTTTTGATGACAGTCTGGCCGTTGGTGTCTGGGTTGGTAGAGATGACCATACGCCAATCGGTCCGGGGGAAACAGGTGCGAGGGCAGCACTTCCGATATGGATCGAATTTATGAAAACAGTGCCTCTACAAACTCCTCTGGATTGAAATCCCTCAGGTCATCTAAACCCTCGCCAATCCCTATTAGCCTTACGGGTATCCCGAAATCTTTTTTTATCGCAAATACAATACCGCCTTTTGCAGTACCATCGAGCTTTGTGAGAGCAATTCCGGTCACCCCTATTGCCTGATTGAACATATCTGCCTGCCTCAGTGCATTCTGACCCGTTGTTGCATCAACGACAAGCAGGATTTCCTGAGGTGTCCCGGGCATCGCCTTTTCAGTGACCCTCTTTACTTTTTTGAGTTCTTCCATGAGAGGGCTTTTTGTGTGCAACCTGCCGGCAGTGTCTATGATAACAACGTCTACCCCTCTGTGCTTTGCTGCCTCGATCGCATCAAAGGCAACTGCAGCCGGGTCTGAACCGCTCTTGTGTTTAACAAATTGTGCCTTAGCCCTGTCTGCCCATATTTCGAGTTGCTCAATCCCGGCAGCCCTGAACGTATCTCCTGCTGCAAGCATAACAGAGAGGCCTTGAGAGTGGAACCTACTTGCAAGCTTTCCGATGGTCGTTGTTTTACCCACTCCATTGACACCGATAGCGAGGATCACAAAAGGTCGACCTCCGTGAACAACAAGATGATGAGGTTGGCCGAGGATGGTTACCATCTCTTTCTTCAACAATTCCTTCAGAGAGTCAGTATCTTTTACCTCGCCTCTCTTTGCTTTTTCCCTGATCGACGCCATAATCTCTCCTACAGCCTTTGTACCTACATCAGCTGTGATCAGTATTTCCTCAAGTTCTTCCAGGGTTTCTTCATCAATCTTGCGATCCGCAAAGAGGGATTCAACCTTTTCTATGAAACCCTTTCTTGTCTTTGTGAGACCCTCTTTCAGTCGTTCAAAAAACTTCATTCTTTCTCCTTATAAAAATAATTATGATCAGAAAATACTCTTATGGGATTCATTTTTAGTAATCTCCCCTTTTCCCCTCTTTAAAAAGAGGGGTTTTAAACATTATTCCCCCTTTACTAAAGGGGGATGTAGGAGGATTACTAATTTCTAATCTTCCTTGTGAGCCCGACATTCTTAATCAACTATTATATTAAAGCTCTTGAGCACAGAGGCAATGACAGTTATGTCACAAAATTGTGCGATCTTCAATTTTAAATTTTCCGTAGGTATTAATCAACAATAAGAGGCAGCTAAATCAGGCAGGGAAATTCCCTGCTGATTGCTGGAGCAGCTCAACTACTTCTTCGTCTGAGACTTGGGCAAAGTCAACGTAGTGAGCCCCCACAGCCATGAAGTCAAGGGGGGTTTCTATGCAGATGAATTCATCTACCATCTGCTCAAGCTCATCTGCTACTTCGGGTGGAGCAACAGGCAGTGCAACGATTAATTTATTGAGATTTTCTTTCTTTAGGGTCGTAATTGCTACTTTTATTGTTGCCCCGGTGGCAACTCCATCGTCAATGAGGATGATCGTTTTCCCTTCAAGGTTTGGAAGACTCTTTCCTTTACGATAGAGTCTAATCCTTCGAGCGATCTCTTCTTTTTGTCTCGAAATCTCGTGCTTTATATAATCCTTTGGGACGCCATAGGTGGATATAATGAACTCGTTTAAAACGACGGTTCCTGTTTCAGAAATAGCACCTATTGCCAGTTCAGGCTGTCCGGGAAATCCTATTTTTCGGACAATGACAACGTCCAGTGGCACATTGAGAGAACGGGCGATTTCATAGCCTGTTACGACCCCCCCTCTTGGGAGGGCAAGTACAAGAACTCTCTTCTGATCTTTATATTCCTTTAACCTTGCCGCGAGCTGAGCTCCAGCGTCACTTCTATCATTGAACATAATCAACACTTTTTATGTGTCAGTACAAAGGAAATCAAGGACTACCTGGAGAAGGATCATCTTATGAAATCATAGCCCCGTGAAGACTAATTGTCAAGATTTGTAGGGTACTTGTCATGACATTTCTTCGTAATTCGGGTTACACTATTACATGTTGAATAAAGCCTGTAACAACCTGCTCGTCAGGGGAGTTAATTGGATAGGTGACGCTGTTATGACCCTTCCCGCATTAAGGCTTTTAAGAAAGGCATTGCCTGAAGCGAGAATTTCCCTCCTTGTTAGACCTTGGGTAGCACCTCTCTTTGAGAAAGATCCGAATGTGGACGAAATAATTATTTATGGTGATGAATATAGAGGTATCATCGGCAAGATAAAACTTGCGAGGATGCTGAATAAAAAGGGCTTTTGCAGTGCAGTCCTGTTTCAAAATGCCTTCGACGCAGCCTTTATAGCATTTCTCGCAGGGATAAAAGGGAGAGTCGGATATAACAGGGATGTCAGAAGTTTCCTTCTGACAACAGCTGTCCCTGTGCCTCAAAATGAGCGGAAAGTACATCACATTAACTATTATCTTAACCTTCTTGAGCAGTTAGGGATTAAAGAAGAATATTCAGCGCCTTACCTGTATCTTTCTCTTGATGAGAGATTGTCTGCAAGGAATCTCTTAAAGGACATGAGAAGGCCTATTTTGGGAATAAATCCCGGTGCAGAATATGGTTCAGCCAAAAGATGGTTTCCGGAGAGGTTTGCTGAGGTTGCAAACTGGTTTTTGAAAGATACCAAGGGAAGTGCCGTAATCTTTGGAGGGAGAAAGGAAGTAGGTATTGCACAGGAAATCAATAAACTCATTCCTGAAAATAAACTACTTCTCGCAGGAAAGACTTCCCTCAGAGAGCTTATTTCCCTCATTTCAGAGTGCGATGTTTTTGTTACAAACGATTCAGGCCCACTGCACATTGCCTATGCAGTTGGAACACCTCTGGTGGCAATATTTGGCTCTACAGACCCTGAATTAACAGGTCCTCCGCCTGAAGCAGAGGGAAGCAGCAATGTCGTGATAACCCCCAGTCTTTCATGTAGTCCCTGTTTTGAACGCACCTGTAAGAATAATGATATGAGATGTATGTATGCAGTAACCTCAGATGATGTTTATTTAGGCATTAAAAAGATATTGCCAAGCAGTCCCGCGGTTTTTTTCGACAGGGATGGGACACTATGCGGAGATGTGGGATACCTCAATAAACATGATGACTTACAGATTTTTACAGATATTAATACGGTAAAACTCCTTAAAGAAAGGGGATTCAAGCTTATCGGCGTCAGCAACCAATCAGGAATCGCAAGAGGGCTTATCAAAAAGGATTTTGTAAGAGAAGTAAACAAGATTTTTATCGAACGCTATGATTTCGATGATTTTTACTACTGCCCGCATCATCCTGCAGAACACTGCCCCTGCAGGAAACCTGAACCAGGGATGCTTCTCAGGGCAAGGGCCAAGCATGGGATTGACCTCAAAAGGTCCTTTGTGGTAGGAGATAAAGAAGCAGATATGATCCTTGCAAAGGCTGTTGGTGCAAAGGGGATATTTGTAAAGACAGGACAGGACAAGGAATCACTTAGTGCTGATTATAAAGCAAAAGATTTACGGGAGGCAGTAGATTTTATTATCAGAGATTACATAGGGAGTTAGACTGTCATTCCCTTTATGTCCCCCTTTGGAAAAGGTCGGTACGACTCGCAACCGAGGGGAAGCAGGGGGATTTTAAGAATCCCGAAAGCTTTCGGGGCTACCATTGATGATCATAAAATCTCCCCTTACTCCTCTTTGCCAAAGAGGGGTATTTTCGGGAGAGCGAGAAATTAAAAATGAAAAATCCTAAACTGACTGCACTTCCTCAAAAAATACTTGTCGTAAAACCGAGCTCCCTCGGTGACGTTGTCCACAGCCTGCCATTTCTAAATGCATTGAAAGAAAGATTTCCTAAGGCAGAGGTTCACTGGGTTATTGCAAAGGGTTTGGAAGATCTCCTTACAGGTCATCCCATGATAAACAGGATATGGGTGATCAATAAGGATATGTGGAAAAAGTTATCTCATGTTCGTGACTCCCTTCATGAACTTCGATTCTTCCTGAAAGCTCTCAAAGAAGAAAATTATGATATTGTTATTGATCTTCAGGGGCTTCTGAGAAGTGGCATAATTAGTCTGTCGACAGGTGCCTCGGTCAGAATTGGTTTTCAGGAAGCAAGAGAAGGAAGCAGATTTTTCTATACCCATAGGGTCAAAAGCGGAAGGGATATCCATGCTGTTGACAGATATCTCAAGATTGCAGCCTTTCTTGGGTGTGATATCAATGAGGTGTGCTTCCCCTTACCTCTATCTTTTAGCTCGTCATGTTTACCTCAGCATGTACTCCATGGGGATTATGCTGTCATAGCACCTGGAGCAAGATGGAAGACGAAGAGGTGGCCTCCAGAGAAATTTGGAGAGCTCTCATCCATATTACCTTTGCGTACGCTGGTCGTGGGAAGTAAGGGAGATATGGATATTGCGCGTGAAGTTGTAGCCCTATCGGGCGGGAAGGCCGTGTCTCTTGCGGGTAAGACAAACCTTAAGGAATTGATCGAGGTAATCAGGGGAGCCCGGTTTTTTGTGAGCAATGACTCGGGTCCGATGCATGTTGCTGCTGCCCTTGATATACCTGTTTTTGCCATTTTTGGGCCAACAGATCCATTGAGGACAGGGCCATATGGGAGTAGGCATACAGTAATCAGAAAAGATGTCTCATGTGCACCTTGCTTCAAGAGGATTTGTAATGACTTCAAGTGCATGAAGAGTCTGTCTGTTGCAAAGGTTTATGAAATTATTCAAGAAAATCAGCTGCAGCCTTGAATCTATGACGATATTTTCCCATCAACCATTCTGATAGTTCTATGGCAGCGCTTTGATAAGGATTCGTTGTGTGTGACGATAACAAAGGTGAGTCCTTTTTCCTTGTTGAAATTGATGAGGAGGTTGAAAAGGTCTTCTCCCATTGCTGTATCAAGGTTTCCTGTAGGTTCATCTGCAAGTACGACTTTTGGCTCTAAGATAAGTGCCCTTGCAACAGCAACTCGTTGCTGTTCTCCTCCTGAAAGCTCTCCTGGCCTGTGTCCTTTTCTTTCAGATAGACCCATCTCAGCAAGGAGCCTTTCTGCTCTGTTGTATATCTCTTGGTATTGACTTCTGACTTCCGACTTCTTACTTCTGAGTATGAGTCCTGGCATCATAACATTCTCGATGGCAGTAAATTCAGGAAGGAGGTGATGAAACTGGAATACAAAACCTACTGTTTTATTTCTGAAGGAAGCAAGGGAATCTTCATCGAGAGAGAAGATGTCAGCCCCGTTATACAGGACCTTCCCGGAAGTCGGCTTATCCAGCGTACCGAGGATATGCAGGAGCGTGCTTTTGCCCACTCCTGAGGCACCGACGATACTGACCATTTCCCCCTCTTTGATTGAAAGGTCAATGCCCTTCAATACCTGGAGCTCGCCTGCCTTTGTAATAAAGGACTTTCTCAGTTGAGATGTCTCAATGAGATTTGTCATTTTTCAATGTGTTGTCTTTTCCCTTTATAAATGAGTAATCCCCCCATCCCCCCTTTAGTAAAGAGGGGTGAGGGGGGATTTGATATGTCATGGTTGCTCATTTTTGACTGGTTGATTATTCATATCTCAACGGTTCAACAGGATTAAGTTTCGCTGCCTGCCTTGCAGGATAAAGGGTTGCAAGGAAACTGATGATGATTGCAGAGAAAGAAACGGCAAGGAAGTCGGTAAACTTCATCTTTACAGGCAGGTGGCTCAAGTAATAAACATCGGCTGGGAGTTTGATAATCTGATATTTATCAAGGAGATTGTTTAGGAGATATCCACAACTTACTCCAATAATAGTTCCGATGATTCCTATTAATAGACCCTGGAGCATGAAAATGGTCATAATCCCCCTGTTTGTCGCACCCATTGCCTTTAATATGGCTATCTCTCTGGTTTTTTCTATCACATTCATGATAAGGGTACTGATAATATTAAATGAAGCAACAAGGATTATAAGGATAAGGATGATAAACATGGCGAACTTCTCTAATTTCAAGGCAGAAAAGAGGTTTTTATGCATCTGCATCCAGTCCCGTGCATAGAGAGGAAAGCCTAATTTTTTCTGTAACCTTTCTCTGAGAGATGATGCCTTATAGATATCCTTCAGCCTGAGTTCGATACCGGTTATATCTTCACCCATACCCAAGAATTCCTGTGCAGGTCGAATATCAGTAAGCACAAGATTGGAATCATATTCAAACATCCCGACCTCAAATATTGCTGCAACCCGAAAGGGTTTTACTTTTGGAAGTATCCCAAGGGGACCTATCTCACCAAAAGGAGAAACAATATTAATGGTATCTCCTGTAAACACACCGAGACTGTTTGCAAGCTCTCTCCCAATGATGATACCGGGGATTCCATTTTTTGGAGACAGGTCTTTTGGATTGCCATCCTTTATAAAGTTCAATATATCTGTTGTCTTAGCCTCCATTTCTGGCCTTATCCCCCTCAGGAAAACGCCGTGTGCTTTATTGCCATAAGATACCATTACTTGTCCCAGGACGAATGGGGCAGCTGATGCAACATCCTCCTCACCTTCGAGTTTTTTGAGCACGTCATTGTATCCGGAGATTTTTCCTCTATAATCAAGAACAACAACATGGGCACTTACTCCGAGTATTTTTCTCTGGAGGTCTTCATGGAATCCACTCATGACAGACAGGACAACGAGGAGTGCCATTACACCAACAGCAACACCACCTATGGATATGAGGGCATTGATCGAGATACCTTTGTGTCTTTTCCTGGACTTAAGATACCTGAGGGCTATGAATAACTGGTATGGAAGATTCATTTTTATTGTTCAGGTTTTAATTGAGGAAAGAGGATGACATCCCGTATTGACTGGGAATTGGTCAATACCATTACAAGTCTGTCTATCCCGATACCTTCACCTGCTGCAGGGGGCATCCCATATTCAAGAGCCATGATGAAATCCTCATCCATCCGGTGTGCCTCTTCATCGCCCTTTGCTTTTTCCTCAACCTGTTTCATGAAACGCTCATACTGGTCCATAGGGTCAGTTAGTTCTGAAAAGGCATTTGCTATCTCCTGTGAAGCAATGAAGAGTTCAAACCTTTCAGTCAGTTCTGGATTTTCCGTTTTTTTCTTGGCGAGAGGGGAGATTTCGACAGGATAATCGATGATGAAGGTCGGTTGAACAAGTTCGGGTTCTACGAATGTCTTAAAGATTTCATCAAGCACTTTTCCAAGAGAGGCATCTCCTTTTATTTCTATGGTATGTGACTCTGCCCATTTTTTCGCCTTTTCCTTATCATTGAGTACCTCTGATGGAACATTCTTCTGCAAAAGGGCATCAAGCATGGGAATCCTCGGCCAGGGAGGGGTAAGATCTATTGTAGTGTCTCCATAAGGGATTTTCAGTGTTCCAAGGGTCTTATTTACAACATAGGTAACTAACTCCTCTGTAAAAGACATGAGGAAATTGTAATCCCTGTAAGCGATATAAAACTCGAGCATTGTGAATTCAGGGTTGTGTTTCGTAGATATACCCTCATTCCTGAAGTTTTTGTTTAGTTCATAGATACGCTCATAACCACCAACAAGTAGCCTTTTAAGATAAAGCTCTGGGGCAATTCTGAGATACAGATCGGTACCGAGGGCTATATGATGGGTCTTGAAAGGCTTAGCAGTTGCTCCTCCCGGGATCTGCTGCATCATGGGTGTTTCAACCTCAATGAAACCCTTTGACTCTAAGAAATCCCTGGTAGCCTTAATAATGGCGCTTCTTTTTGCAAATGTATGACGCACCTCAGTACTGACAATCAAATCCACATATCTCTGTCTGTATCTTATCTCAATATCTTTTAAGCCATGCCACTTCTCAGGGAGAGGCCTCAGGGATTTTGAGAGAAAGACGAAATCCTCCACCTCGACAGTAAGCTCATGAGTTCTTGTTCTGAATAATCTTCCCTTTAAGCCGATGATATCACCGATATCGAGCTTCTTAAGGAGATTCTGCTTTTCGCCGAGGATGTCTTTTTTGAAATAGACCTGTATCTTGCCTGTAACATCCTGGATGTGGGCAAAGGCGGCCTTGCCAAAATCCCTCATGGAGATGATCCTGCCTGCAAGAGAACATGAAACAGGGCTGGCTTCAAGGGATTCCTTTGAAACGGAATCTAATTTATTCAGGAGATCTGATGCATGATCCTCTGCATAAAAGGAGCCACCAAAGGGATCGATCCCCGATTGGCGCAGTTCCTCGAGCTTCTTTATTCTCTGCTCTATGAGTTCATTGATATCTTTCATTGCTGTTACAAATGTTAAACTTATCTTTCTTAAAGCAACTGTCCGATAATTGTCATCCCGAATTTATTTCGGGATCTCATGCTGCCATTACTGCTAAAGCCATTAGATTCCGAACCCAGTTCAGAATGACAAAACAACCCGATTCCTCGCATTATCATAGGTTAAGGATTATAATGATAAATTTTGGACTAAGTCAAACTTTCCCCGGACGTTTGTTGATGAATCATGAGCTGGAGGACTTGTTATAATAAATATGTAAGAATAATTTTTTGAAATCGAGGTCTAAAAAAAGATATGGAAGTGAAATTGGAAACTTTTACCCCTGCTTATAAACTTTTACCTTCAGGCGTATTATCTGACAAGATCAGGGAAGCAGAGGAGATTTTGAAAGAGTGTACTTTATGTCCGAGAGAGTGCAGAGTTGATAGGACAACAGATCAGAAGGGGTTTTGTAAAACAGGGAATAATCCCTTTGTATCGAGCTGGGGTCCCCATTTTGGAGAGGAGAGGCCCCTCGTTGGTAGATTCGGCTCTGGAACTATCTTCTTCAGCAATTGTAATCTCGGTTGCCTCTTCTGTCAGAATTACTCGATAAGTCATCTTGGAGAAGGCATTGAGATATCTTTTGAAAAACTTGCGGATATCATGCTTGCCTTACAACAAGGAGGTTGTCATAACATTAATTTTGTCACACCAACACATCAGGTGCCGATGATTCTCAGATCTATACAGATTGCTTCTAAGAAAGGCCTGAATGTTCCCATTGTCTATAACTGTGGTGGTTATGAATCCCTCCATTCACTAAAGCTTCTTGAAGGAGTCGTTGACATATATATGCCTGATTTTAAATACATAGATTCTGAAATGTCCCTTAAATATTCCTATGCCAAGGATTATCCAGAGGCTTCAATGGTTGCAGTGAAAGAGATGCACAGACAGGTAGGAGACCTTATCATAGACAAAGGTATTGCCCTGAGAGGACTCCTTGTGAGGCACCTTGTGCTCCCTGAAGGAGTTGCTGGTACAGCAGGTGTTGTTAAATATATAGCCGAAGAGATATCAAAAGATACCTATATTAATATTATGGATCAGTACCATCCCTGTTACAAAGCATTCGATAACCCTCCTTTAAACAGAAGGCTTACAAATAAAGAGTTCGAAGAGGCAGTAAGAATGGCGATGGAAGCAGGGCTCAAGAGGATAGACGGTATAACAATTTAATTAGAGCGCTATAATCTCTGCCTCCATCTTATCTAAGTCTGCTAACGCTACTGTTGACTTGCCGTAAAGCCAGGAGCCTGCTTCTCCAGGATTAACTACAAGGGTATTTTTAACCCTCCTCACAATTGGTTCGTGTGTATGACCGTACACAATCATGTCAAAATGTCCGCTGTCAGCGAGGGCATCGACAAGGTGATGCTCGTGCAAAACGATGATCTTCTTATTATTAAGTGTAAATATATATGGCTGGTTATAAATATTGCCTCCGGATCTCTCCAAGAGCAGGAGTTTATCCCCATCATTGTTACCAAATATTCCCACATATTTACAGGTTAGTTCTTTGAATAATTTCAAAGTGAAGGGTGATGTAAAATCACCAGCGTGGATAACGAACTCGGTCTTCTTCATATTGAAGAGGTCAATAGCCTTTCTCGTAAGATTCAGGTTGTCATGTGTGTCAGAGATTATTCCAATAAGCATATATTTTCTGCTCTTTCTTGTAGTCCCCCTTTACTAAAGTCCTCACAACTTTAAGTCCACCTTTTCTAAAGGGGGATTGAGGGGGATTACAAATTCTCATATATCATTTTATTTCAGTAATCTCCCCTAACCCCTTTACAAAAGAGGGGTAAAGAATAAAACTATCTTCCTTCAGGGCCTTATATTCTGTTGAATAATGTTGCTGATACCCAAACGGATCATCATTATGGCGATTGATGCAAGGAGGAGGGCCATAATCTTCGAGATCCCAGCTACACCACCCTTGCCAAAGAAATGTAAAATCCTACCGGCATTTACGAATGAAGACCATACAATGATAAGATTAAGAATAAATGAGATAATTGTGGGGATGACACCATAATGGTCTACGAGAACAAGGATTGTGGTGAGCACCGCAGGCCCTGTAATTAAAGGAACCCCAATAGGTACTACGCCCATTTTATCTGCAGGTTTTTTTCGTTCCTCATCATGCCTTATAAGGTCGAGGATTGCAAAAATGAGGAGAACAAGCCCCCCTCCAATCTTGAAGTCATCTGCAGTAATCCCCAGTATTTTAAAAATTGCTTCTCCCAATGCTACAAATAAAAGACCCACAATCAAGGCTGTAAGTAAAGAGTCTCTAATTATCGCCTTTCTTTCTGGATTTGGTATCTCTTTGGTTAGAGAAATAAAAAAGGGAAGAACCGTAAAAACATTTGTTGCAACAAACAGGGGGATAAAAGTGTTTGGTAGTGTCTTTAGAATATTTTCCATAAGAGTAATTATAATACTCCTTCAGCATAATTGTAATAGCTTGATACCCTCTCGCAATAATAACGCGTCAATTTTCTTGGAAATAATGTTAAAATTAATGGCATTCGAGATAAAAAAATATTATAACCGTAAATATTCCTCTCAGGGAAAAGGAGGAACTCAATGATAAAAATATTGATTGCCGATGACCATGCCATTGTTCGCGAGGGACTGAAACAGATTCTTTTGGAGAGCCCTGATTTAGTTGTCGTTGCTGAAGCGAGTACCGGCCAGGAAGTGCTTGACAAGGTAGCCAAGAATGATCTGGATCTGGTCGTTTTAGACATTTCCATGCCAGGCAGAGGCGGAATGGATATTTTGAAAGAAATAAAGAGTCTGAAACCGAAACTTCCCGTTCTGATATTAAGCATGTACCCAGAAGAGCAATATGCAGTTCGGGTTTTGAAGTCGGGTGCCTCGGGATATTTAACAAAAGAAAGCGCGCCTATTGAACTGGTAAAGGCTATACGACAGATATCCCAGGGGAAGAAGTATATAAGTCCTTCCCTTGCAGAGAAATTAGCCGTTGATTTAGAAGTTAGTTCTGACAAACCACCTCATGAAACCCTTTCTGATCGTGAGTATCAGGTAATGTGTATGATTGCCTCAGGTAAAACGCTCAAAGAGATTGCCGATGGACTGTCGTTGAGTATAAAAACTATCAGCACATACAGATCCCGCATTCTCGAAAAGATGAACATGAGAACGAATGCAGAATTAACCCATTATGCTGTAAAAAATCGACTTGTAGATTAAAATATCTGCGACGCGACCTTCAACCTTTATCCTTTAACCTTTAACCTCTTACCTTCTAATTTTAAACTTTCAACTTGTAATCCGTAATTGTTTCCGATTGGATATAGGATAAATACCTACATTTTTGCGCGCCAAAGTCTGACAAAAAAATCAGAATTATGCTGATACTCTTTTTTTGTATTTCATGATAAAAAATAAATGTGATTAAAGATTCAAGGAAAACCATAGAAGGAGGTTAAGATGAAATGCCCACACCTTATACAATGGGTAACATTTGCATGTAAGGCTAAAGATAAACTCTATTTCCCGAGTCCTTTCCAACTTCAAGAATATTGTAAACAGGAAGAGCATAAAAAGTGCCCCTTCAATCTAAAGTTGAATTTCGATGAATATCTTGAAGGGGCTTACCTTCAGAACTCTTCAAAATGAAACATCATGGAACTCAGCACAAAGCAGAAGGAGGGCATGATTACGAAACATAGTAACTCCATGATAAAAATATTGATTGCTGATGACCACGCTATTGTGCGTGAAGGACTGAAAATGATTCTCTCTCAGATTCCCGATATGGTTGTGACTGCTGAAGCGAGCACTGGTGAGGAAGTGTTGGACAAGATTGGTAAGAATGATCTCAACTTTGTTGTTCTGGATATCACAATGCCCGGCAGAAGCGGGCTGGAGATTTTGAGAGAGATAAAGAGTCAGAGACCCGAACTTCCTGTTCTCATATTAAGTATGTATCCGGAAGATCAATATGCGGTGCGGGTATTAAAAGCAGGCGCCTCTGGATATTTAACAAAAGATAGTGCACCCGATGAACTGGTAAAAACCATACGGCAAATATCTCAGGGTAAGAAATATGTAAGTCCTTCATTCGCGGGAAAATTAGCTATAGACTCAGAGATTGATGAACAGAAGGAGAAGATATGAAATCGTGTAGGGCAAAGTCTTACAAAAAAATCAGACTTCTGCTGATATCTTTCATTATATAAAATATGGTATATTTATAAAAATTATAAAAACTATAAAAACTATTAAAACTTTAAAATTAAAAGACAGTTAAGAAAGGAGGTATTTTCATGAATAGTTTAAAAATTGAGTCAATGAGGTTTTTGAAATGGTATGTGGTAATTATTGCTTTTCTTTTTTGTATATCTCTTCAATCTGGTGTTCAAGCCTTTACCTTAAATGTTAAGGATTCGGATGGGAATCCAGTCAAAGGATTCCGATGGCTTGTCGAAGAGGACACGACCAATTATGTGACTCCGGGACAGATTCGGTCGGACAGCCTCGGCGTAAACATTTTTAACAGTTATGCGCCGGTTGTAGGAAAGGGGAGATCGGATACCTCATCTGCAGAAATCAATGTCAACCCCAATAAGCGCTATTTTGTCTCGGTGCTGCCTAATAAGAAGCATTCGATGGGCGGAGCGCCTGTGGCGCCGGGACAAAGCGTTGTAAGGGTTGTAGTCGCCACACACCAGATTCCGACAGCTCAGATTACCGTTTTCGTCTTCCATGACAACAACCTTATCGATAATGAGCCGGCTGTTGGTGTAGCAGGCGCAGTTGAAGAGCCTCTCGAAGGATTTTCGATTCTCATATTCGATCAATTAGGACAGATGTCGCAGGATGCCTTTGCAAATCCATTAGGCACGACATATAAGCAGGATGCAAACGGCAACTTTATACTCGATGAAGACGGAAACCCAATGGTAGATATCCTTGGAAGCGGAGTTATACTTACTAATGCAAAGGGCGAAGCCACTATTAAAAATCTTGTCCCGGGAAAATACGGAATACGCGCAGTGCCTCCTCCGGATAAAGCGGACTGGAGCCAGACCTCGACCATAGAAGGCACACCCGGTATAGACGCATGGGTGAAGGCAGGCGAGCCTCCTTTCTTGGTTGAGTTTGGACCCACTTTTTATCATGTATTCATCGGTTTTGTAGAGCCGCATTTGAATAATCTTGCGCTAATTCCGCTACCGCCTCCGCCGGGCGGAATAGGCACGATTCAGGGACAGGTAGTCAGGTTTCATTCTCCTCGTCCTCCCGAACTTTTAGCCGTTAACGGACTTCCTATAAATGATTGTATGGTTGGGTTAAACGACATCATGGGTTACACTACAGTCGGAGGCTTGTACACGACGCCCTGCAATTCCAACGGCACTTTCTCCATCCCTGGCGTTCCATCGGGAACATATCAGGTTGTGTTATGGGATACGCCGCTCGATTATATCTTTGGCTTCTATACAGTGGTGGTCCCGGCCGGAGGGGGCGTTGTGGATATGGGGAAGTTGGGAATGAATGCATGGTGGGGTCATATCAGAGGAACTGTTTTTAACGATAAAAACCAAAATGGCTTCAGGGACTGCTTCAGCCTTGCCTGCGACGGCACCGATCCGAATGATGAAGTGGGCATATCCGACACGGTGGTTAATCTGCGTTTCAGGGACAGTTCGATATATCAGTCTACTGTCACGCTTCCGGACGGCTCTTACGCATTTGACGAAGTATTTCCATTCATTAAATATTTAGTTCAGGAGGTTGACTTTACTCGGTTCAGGGCATCCGGGGCTACTATAATGGTCGATGACGGTGCATATCCCGGCGACTCTTCGGGCATCGAGATGAATCCTCAACTGCAGCCCGACAACGGCAACTTGCCTTATAGGACAGAGGTTGCCAGTTTCAGCGGAGAGATTCTTTTAAATGCCAACATGGTTAATGCCGACCAGACCAATATCGTTGATTGGGGCAAGAAAGAATATCTCTCCGGAGAAAACGGCGGCATTGCAGGCATCGTGCATTATGCGACCACACGAACAGAAGAGGACCCCGCTTATGCAGTTGCCGATAATTGGGAGCCAGGTATACCAAGGGTGCAAATAAATCTATATGAGAGCGATGGCAACGGACACATAAAAGATATAAATAAAGACGGAATTATCAATGAAGGCGATGCGATAAACATCGTTCACACTGACAGTTGGGATGACAGCAAGCCGACTGGCTGCGTCTGGACCGATGCTTCGCCTTTGCCTATAATTCATGACAAGCCAATGATAGACTGCGCAGAAACCCTCCGAACATGGAACCAGATTAGACCCGGAGTCTTCGACGGAGGCTATATTTTCCACTCGTATTTCCCGGAGGGGTTCGGAAAGGGAAACGAGGTCGAGGGGCTTCCGGCAAATACTTATTATATTGTAGAGGCTATTACGCCGAGAGGGTATGAGGTCGTAAAGGAAGAAGACCAGAACATCTTCACAGGAGACCGCTATATTCCAAATCTTCTGCCTCCTCCGTGCGTTGGAAAGCTTCATAAGGTTCCTCCATATCTTTCTATATTCCCGGATGAGCAGATTCCTGCTCCTTTTGCAGGCGAGATGAGGCCTTTGTGCGACAGAAAAGAAACATTCTTGCAGGACCGCCAGAATAATGCCGTAGTGGACTTTTATGTGTTCACACAGGTTCCAAAAGCAGCGAGGGCTGTTGGGCTTCTAACCAATGACCTTGCCAATACCTTAAATTTCAACAATGTCAACTTCGGCGAAAAGCAGACGCCTTCGTGGATACCTGTGGCGTTTCTGGATTTCTTGGGCAATGAAATCAACCGCGTCTATACTGACGAATTAGGCGTGTATGAGGCGTTGCTTCCTTCTACATATACAATCAATCCGCCGATTCCTACGGGCGTCTCACCAGCAATGTATCAGACATGCCTGAACCATCCGGGGCCGATAAAAGACCCGAACAATCCCGGTCATTTCATATTAGACCCGTTTTTCAATCCGCACTTCAGCCCGACATGTCTGACTCTGGATTTCTGGCCCGGCAAGACAACTCTCTTGGATACGCCGTTTATTCCAGTAGCAGCTTTTACCGGGGCTTCTGATACGAATTTGGACTGCGACGAGCCGGATGGGACGCCGGTTATTTATTCTGTGAATGGGCCTGGAGGCGGACCAAAAGCTGCTCATGGCGTAACCGTAACTGTCAGGTCTGTCGGAAAGAAGGATGTGCCGAATCCTGACTGGGATGCAAATATAGCTAAAAGCCCAAGGACAGTTAAAAGAGACTTCGGCTTTGGCAATAAAAAAGGAACTATAAAGATTGGCGATACTCCAGTTACAAATATAACGACATGGTCGGCTAACTCAATCAGTTTCATTGTTCCTAACGCCGCCCAAACAGGGCAGTTGACAATTACAAGAGACGACAATGGAATGTCTACCACCATAGGGATAACCCTCACGGTCGGCGGACCGAATCCAATTAAAGTCAAAAGCGGCGAGTCTATTCAGGATGCAATCAATAATGCTACTCCGGGATCGCTGATTATCGTAGGCCCCGGAACATATGACGAAAACTTGATTATGTGGAAAAATATCCAGCTACAGGGCTCCGGCGCAGGCTCTACATTTATCAGGGCGTTTCCTTTCCCTGCAGAGAGGGTGAAGGCATGGAGAAATCTGCTGGAGTCATTGACTTGCATCGACATCAATGGTGCACCGATAGCAGGCTGCACGCCGAGCGTAGACACTGTTCTGGGCGAAGACGCCTCGTTTAAAAACGAGGAAGCCCCAGGAGTCATGGTGCTTGTAAAAAATGACGGCTCCTTTAACGCTTCGCAAAAAGCCCGAATAGACGGCTTCACTATACTTGGGTCGGGCACGGCAGGCGGCATATTTGTCAACGGCTATGCCCATTACCTCGAGATAAGCAATAACGAGCTTATCAGCAATCTGGGCGATTTAGGAGGCGGAATCAGGATCGGCAGCCCCTCGCTCGTTGACCCTTCGTGCGGCACAACCGAGTATTGCAGCTCGCAAAACGACAATATCTCGATACACAACAATCAGATTAGAGAAAATGGCGGAATCTCCGGCGGAGGCGGTGTAGACATCTTTAAGGGCGCTGACAACTATGTTGTGAGCAATAACGAGATATGCGGCAACTTCTCAAGCAGGAACGGCGGCGGCATAGCCCATGTCGGACTGAGCAATAACGGAACAATCTCAAATAACAAGATTATCTTTAATGAGTCTTTCTACGGAACTTCAAGCGGCGGCGAGGCAGGCGGAATCTACATAGCCGGACTCTCCGCCCCTGTTGGCGCACCGATAGGAACCCTAACAGAAGGAACAGGCTCCATAACGATTAATGCAAATATAATTCAGGGCAACCTTGCAGGCGCAGGCAATGGAGGCGCCATTAGAACAATCTTAGTCAACGGACAGGATGTTCAGGCTTCCCCTAACGACCCAACAAACTGGTATTTCGTCAATATCTTCAACAATATGATTGTTGACAACACGGCAGGTCTTGGAGGCACCATTGCCTTGAAAGACACCGCACGGGTCAAGATTATCAACAACACTATTGCCAACAACGCCAGCACTGCTACCGCCTTTGCAGCTTTTTTGGGCGGTGCATTGCTGCCCTCGACGCCTCAGGGCGCAGGCATAGTCTCCGATGCGCATAGTCAAGGGCTAATAGCCGCTATGGGAGCAGGCGCACCTCCTGAGTTTTCCGATTTCTCCAATCCTGTTTTATACAACAACATCCTCTGGCACAACAGCTCCTTCTACTTCGACCAGACTGTCAATAGCGGCTTGGGCGGCTTGCTTGCTAATCCGACTACTCCGTATTGGGACCTCACAGTGCAAGGAACTCTGAATCCGGAACAGATGGACCCCAGAAACTGCCTATTAACGGATAATACGGGATATGATCTGTCCAATATCATGGCAGACCCGTTGTTCGTCTCCGAATACCTTAACACACTGCGGACTGTTCAGGTTGCTCAGGAAGGCGGCAACTTCGTCAATGTGGTATTCAGTCCCAGCGATCTCACTCTCAAGGGCGATTACCGTATTCTTCCAAGTTCTCCGGCAGTTGATAAGGGAAGCGACATCTATCTTAGTCAGTTTGCAGAGCTTCAGACGGATTTTGAAGGAGAGACCAGGCCGAGTGGACTTTCAAGCGACATCGGATCTGATGAAACTAACGCAACTTTCGTGGCTCCGAGTATCACAGTCACGAATCCAAACGGTGGACAAAATTGGAAGGTCGGTACAAGCCATACTATTTCCTGGACATACACTGATGATCCTGGCTATCGCGTAAGAATAGAGCTTCTTAAAAATAACCAGTTCTTAACAACCATTGCGAATAGTTTTCGGAAAGGAAGCAATGGAAGCGGTTCCTTTACCTGGAGTATTCCAGCTTCTCTTGCTGCCGGGACTGATTATAAGGTAAAGATCACGAGCACGAGTAATGGGAGTTACACTGATACAAGTGATGCATCCTTTACCCTCAGAAAATGAGAATGTGTCTATAAATATAAAGTGAAAACGGTAAATGAAAGGAGTGAAGTTATGAAAGGAAGAATAAACACTATTATCTTACTTTTGCCTCTTTTGCTGATCTTTGGGGTGATTCAATCGGAGGCAGCTGTGTTCATACAATGCCCGTGCATTGCAGACCCTGAAAACCCTCCTGCCGCGGACCCGGCAACAGGCAACATTGAATGTCTTCCGATCAACGGGATAAATGCGGCATGCAAGCAGTTGACAGCCGGGGACGGTTTTATCACGATGGCTGACGGCGCGGAGATATACATCTTCGGGTTTCATGATGTCACAGGCGTCGCACAAAGTATGATAATGGACGATGGGATGCTTGCGCAGGAGTTTTCTGCTCCTACCATTAAGGTTAAGGAGGGTCAGGATTTCTATCTTTCTTTGACTAATGTAGGTATGGTTATACGTCCAGATCTCTTCGATCCGCATTCAGTGCACTGGCATGGGTTTCCTAACGCAGCGTCTGTCTTTGACGGAGAACCCATGGCTTCCGCAACAGTCAACATGGGGGCGACATTTACATATTATTACAAAGCTGTGCTTCCAGGAACTTACATGTATCACTGCCATGTGGAAGCGCCGGAGCATATGCAGATGGGCATGCTGGGCAATCTTTATATGGAGTCTGCCACGCCAAACTGCGCTTATAACGGCGCACCCGAGACCTGCTTTGATGTGGAATACCCTATTGAGATTGTGGCCTTTGACCCTCGCTTTCATGAGGCTGACGAGACTATCCAGCCTCTGCCTTTTGCGGCTATGGACGACACTTATCCGATGCTGAATGGAAGGGGCTATCCAGATACTGTAAATCCGGCAGATATTATTACTAAAAACAAGCACTCACAGAGAGTCCCTGCATTGATAACAGCAACTCAGGGGCAGAGAATCCTACTCCGGATAGCGAGCCTTTCGACGACAAGCTTTCACAGCCTGACTGTTTTAGGTATTCCCATGCGGGTTGTTGCAAAAGATGCGAGGGCGCTCAACTTTCCTTACACCACTAATTCCGTATTCCTTGGAGGAGGCGAGTCTGCAGATGTGATTCTGGATACCCTGAATGTCCCGAAGGGGACTTATTTCCTTTATGTGACAAACATGGAGCACCTGAACAACAATGCAGAGGAATACGGCGGGATGATGACCGAGATAATACTTAATTAAAAGGAGAAATTTATGAAAACGACTAAACTTAAACATCTCCGGTTGGTTTTAGCAGCGACGGCGGTCTTTCTGCTGTTGAGCGTCCTTCCTGCACTGGCGGCTGTCGAAGGGCTTGTATGTTCCGCGTCTCCATGTAATTATGACCTAACGGCTAAGACGGATTACATCAGTGTGGCAGACGGCGGAAGCATATTCATGTGGGGATTTGCAAACGGCACAGGTATGATGCAATATCCCGGCCCCACTATGATTGTACCCGAGAACGCTACGGTTAATATTGCTCTTACAAACGAACTGCCTGTGCCGGTCTCGATTCTCTTTCCGGGGCAGACGGTAAGCGCAATAACAGGCGGGGTGCCGGGTCTTCTAACGAGCGAGGCTATGCCGGGCACAAAGGTTACATATACCCTCTCAAATGTCACTCCGGGGACTTATCTCTATCACAGCGGAACAAGACCGGAGCTTGAAGTTGAGATGGGTCTTATAGGAGCATTGATAGTCCGTTCGGCGACGGCAGGACAGGCGTATGACGATGCGGTTACTGCATTCGACCACGAGTATCTCTTCCTTTTATCGGAAGTAGACTCAAGTATTCATGACCTTGTTGTAGCAGGAAAGATAGACAAGGTCAACAATACAGATGCGAGGCCCAAATATTGGTTTATAAACGGCAGGGCGGCTCCGGATACCATGGCGCCTTCATATTCTCAGGGCGGCACATGGCTCCCGACCCAACCATATAATGCAATGCCGATGATGTATCCAACCGAGACGATTCTGCTCAGGCTTTTAGGCGGCGGAAGAGCTTCTCATCCTTTTCACCATCACGGCAACCACGCCCTTGCGGTAGCAAGAGAAGGCAGACTGCTTGGAGCAGGAGCTGCGCAGGGCGAATTGTTATTTACCCAGACAGTCACTCCCGGAAAGACAACTGATGCGACATTCACATGGAGTGGAGAGAACCTGGGATGGGATTATTTCGGCGTTGGTCATGGGGCAGCTTACCCATGGGAGACCGACCATGACGTGCCTATTCCTGTTCAAATTCCCGACTATAAAGACCTGACAATAGGTCCTTTCTGGAGCGGCACTCCCTATATGGGAGTGGCAGGAGACCTGCCTCCGGGCACAGGCGGGTTCAACCCCCATTCGGGCTTTTTCTTCATGTGGCATTCTCATGCAGAGATAGAGATAACGAACTTCGATATCTTTCCCGGCGGCATGTTAACGATGATGGTAGTTGAACCTCCGGGTGTTGATCTAATGAATCCATAAATTGAGGAGGAGATGATGATAAAGCGAAAATTAAAATTAAGACTCACCGGTGTCTGTCTCGTCCTTGCGATGATGGTCGGCTTTTCAGCGATGTCTTATGCCCTGACTGTCAATATGATAGCTGACACAACTACCAAGACAATGCCGGACGGCAAGGTAATATCGATGTGGGGGTATGGTCTTGCTGCAGACGGCATAGCAACAGTACCCGGCCCGGCTATTGTCGTGCTTCCGGGCGACACGTCCCTGACCATTAATCTTACAAACAATCTGCCTGAGCCCGTCTCAATAGTAATCCCCGGCCAGATTGCGGCGATGACGCCGGTATTCCGTACCGACCTTGTCCCTGACACTCAAGGAAGGCAGCGAGCAAGATCATTTACTGCCGAAACTGCTCCGGGCACAACAGGAATATATACATGGAATAATCTGAAGCCCGGCACATATCTCTACCAGAGCGGAACTCATCCGTCCGTTCAGGTTGAGATGGGCCTTTATGGAGCCGTGGAGATAGATGCTGCAGCGGGCAATGTTTACAATGACCCTTCATCAGCTTATGACGGCGAAGCTGTGCTCATTTACAGCGAAATAGACCCTGAATTGCACAATGCGGTGGCTACCTGCAATTACGGCGCAGGAAGGACAATTACCAGCACAATCGGCTATAAGCCGAGATATTTCCTTATTAACGGGGCGCCTTTTTCCTATGGGGCAAGTCCTATAAGCCCAGTTCCTGCGGTGACAGCCGGGCAAAATATTTTGCTTCGCTTAATCAATGCCGGATATAGAGATTATGTTCCGACTCTTCAGGGCTCATACATGACTGTGATAGCCGAAGATGGGAACCTCTATCCGAATTCAAAGCAAGAATATTCCGTGCTTTTGCCAGCTGCAAAGACTAAAGATGCGATTATCGCACCTGCATCTGCTGGCTATATTCCGATTTATGACAGGGCTCTTAATCTCACGAACAATGCAGCATCTCCGGGAGGCGCTCTCGCTTTTGTGAATGTTCCTGCTGCAACGCAGCGCACACTCACCGTAACCCAGCCCGGCTATGCCGGAACAGTAGCGGTTACAGGCGCTCCAGCGGGCATTTACTGCGGAAGAGAAGGCATCGATTGCACGGAGATATACAATGACGGCACAGCATTAACATTGACAGCCACGCCCTCGCCTTCTAAAGGGACTGTATCGGTTGCATGGACCGGGGCGGTCCCTGTCCCCTCATTCCTTAACATGGCAACAACGACTATGAATGCAGATACAACCGTAACTGCTGCATTCACATTCTCGAACGTCACCGTGCTTACGCCTAACGGCGGGGAGATAATACCATCGGGTTCGACTTATACTATCGAGTGGGCGGCGCCGGCAACAGCCGTAAAATTCGATATACAGCTTTCGCTCGACAACGGCGCAACATGGAAGACTTTAAAATCCAAAACAGCAGGCACATTGATAGGCTCGAGCCTGACCACCACATGGTCAGTACCTAAGCCATTGGGAAATAGAAAGAAATGTCTTATTAAAGTGATTGGATATACTGCTGCTGGCGCAACGGTAGGGTCAGATAAGTCAGATGCTCCATTTACTATAGAGGTAGTAAAACTAACGTCGCCAAATGGTGGAGAAACAATTACATCAGGTTTTACTTATTGCATAAGGTGGACCAGGAATACTACAAATAAACCTGTAGATAGAGTAAAACTGGAGTACTCAATAAATGGAGGGTCAACGTGGCTTCCTGTAGCCACTCTGAACGACTCGACATCTATAGCAGAAGGTTCGCACAGTTATGATATTTGGACAGTCCCAACAGTGGGGAAAACAAGGAGCGCAAAGGTAAGGGTTACACTACTAGGTTCATCAGGGAACAGTTTGGGTAATGATGTAAGTGATAATTTCTTCACGATTGAGCCGGCGCCATAAAGTGAGTGAAAAGAGAATAAAATACTTTTAAGTAATCCCCCTCCAAAGGGGGGATTACTTTTCCTAAAGGTTGCGTAAGGCAAACTCAACAAAGGAAAAACAATGATGCTGAAGGATTTCATTTTTCAGAAAATAGCAGTTTTCTTAATCATCTTATTCACCGCTGCCATGTTTCCGGTTATTGCTTTCCCAGGTAGCCCCGATACGCAAACAGAGGAAGAATCAGCATGCAAGGACACATTATGTACTGAGGAGAAATGGGGTATAAAGATTTTGAGTCTCAGGCTGTCAGCCAACGGCTATATACTCGATTTCCGGTACAGTCTCATCGATCCTAAAAAGGCAGCGCCTCTTTTTGACATAAGGAACAAACCCTACCTCATAGATCAAGCCAGCGGTGTAAAGTGCTATGTACCAAAAGCACCAAAGGTTGGATCTCTCCGCACAACAAAGAATCCTATACCAGGCAAAAACTATTTCATTCTTTTTGGAAACCCTGGTAAGTTTATTAAGGTAGGCAATAAAGTAACCGTAGTTGTAGGAGACTTTAAAGCAGAAAATCTCACTGTAGAGTAATGACGATAAATTCCGGAATGAGGAAATTCCTATCCTTCCTTCTTTCCTCGGCATTAATTGTTTTGTCGTGTATCTCCTCGAATGCTCATTCTATATCACCAGACCTTCAATCTGCCTTAGAGTCTCTTGGCCCTGATGAGGAAATCCCTGTCATTATTATCCTTTCCGATAAGATTGATGTCACTATTATTAAGGACATAAATAAGAGTCTTCGAAGATCAAGAATGGTAAAGGAACTAAAGAGCAGAGCAGAAGTCTCTCAGAGGTCATTGAAAGCCTTTCTTGAAAGTAAGAGTGCAAAAAAATTGAAACCCCTCTGGATTATAAACGGAATGGCTGCGACTGTCAGGGCAGATGTCATTCGGGAACTATCTGGTCAACCTGGAATAGAAGATATAAAGCTCGATGCTGTAGTATATGCCCCTGAGGTAATTTATGAAACCTCATCACTTCCAGAATGGAATATTGATATGATTCGAGCGCCTGAGATCTGGAATTTAGGTTACAAGGGTGCAGGGGTTGTAGTTGCCAATATGGATACAGGAGTTGATTTGAATCATCCTGATTTAGTGGGGAATTGGCGGGGTGGAACGAACGGCTGGTTTAATCCCTATTCCGATCCCGCAAATTCATTATCCTGTAGGACTCCTGGCAAATGCACTCCTTGCGAACTTCAGGATGACGCTCCTTGCGATGTATACGGCCATGGAACAGGAACGATGGGTGTAATCGTTGGTGGAGATGCCGGTGGAACTGCTATCGGTGTAGCACCTGATGCAAAATGGATCGCGGTTAAAATCTTCAATGACTCAAACCCTCCGGCTTCAACAATGAGCATTATCCATCAGGGGTTTCAATGGCTCCTCGACCCTGACGGCAATCCTGATACAGATGATTCACCGGATATCGTCAACAATTCCTGGGGGCTCGATAATGTAAATGAATGCTCCCATGATTTCGAGTTTGATATTCAAGCCCTGAAGACTGCAAACATTGCCGTTGTATTCTCAGCAGGAAACTCGGGACCTTATACCTCAACGAGTGTGAGTCCTGCCAACAACCCTGGTGCCTTTGCTGTTGGAGCCATTGATTCCTCTCAAAGGATAGCCTCATTTAGTAGTCGTGGGCCTTCTGCCTGTGACGGAGACATTTATCCTGGGGTGGTTGCTCCAGGGGTGAGTATAAGGACTTCGGATCTCACCTTCGGTGGTATTTTCCCCAATTCCTATGCAACGGTTTCCGGTACATCCTTATCTTCCCCTCACGTAACAGGCGCAATGGCGTTACTCATGAATGCCTTCCTCGGTGTGACTGTAAACAAACTTGAATCAGTGCTGAAGCAATCTGCGTTAGATCTTGGCATGCCAGGGACGGATAATGTTTATGGATATGGATTAATAAATCTCATTGAGGCATATGACCTACTCCTTAATCCCATACCTGATGTAGAGGTCTTACCCGACTCCCATGACTTTGGCACAATAAAAATTGGCAATGTTTCTCCGTCTCAAGTTTTTACTGTATCGAATCAAGGAACCACAGACCTTGTAATAGGAACAATATCTATGACAGGTCTGGATTCTTCGGAGTTTAATATTTCGAATGATAATTGTTCCGGGACAACAATCAGACCTTTATCTCACTGCGAGATTCAAGTAGTTTTTTCACCGTTATTAGATGGGGTAAAAAGTGCAGACCTTTCAATTCCGTCCAATGACCCTGATATTCCAAAACTTGATGTAGTATTAAGCGGAGCTGGAATTCAGAGCTTTTTGAATTCAGTTGTCCTCATTACACCCAGTGGAGGTGAAGTCATACCTTCAGGAGCAACGTATACGATACGGTGGGCTGCACCAGCACGGGCAGTGAAATTCAGACTGTTGTTTTCTCTTGATAAAGGATTAACATGGAACTTGATAACCCCAACTCCAATAAAAGGCACGAGCTACAACTGGACAGTATCTGCACCATTGGGGAATAGAAAGAGATGTCTTGTAACGGTGATTGGATATAAAACAGATGGAGTCACTATAGTCGGTGCAGATACTTCAAATGAACCATTTACTATTGAGATAGTCAAGGTAACCTCACCAGATGGAGGGGAGGACCTTAAATCAGGTAGTGCACAGGCCATAATATGGAAAACAAACGATACCAAAAAACAAGTGGCGAAAACAAAATTATGGTATTCAAAAGACGGGGGAGTTAACTGGATTAAGATAGCAACTCTTGCGGGCAATCCAGGAAACTACCCCTGGAAAGTGCCTATGGTAAATAATGTAAAGAACAATGCAAAAGTAAAGGTTGAGCTTATTGATAAATTTAGGAACATATTGGGGAGGGATGTGAGTGACAGCACTTTCATTATTCAGCCTTGACCAAAATCCTTTTCACAATTCATTAAATGAAGCATGGACTTTGGTCACAAAGAGGCATGAGAATATTATTCGCTCCCCCTTTGGAAAAGGGGGATGAAGGGGGATTTTAAGAAATAATATTTTCGCATATTCATGAAATCTCCCCTGACCCCTGCCAAAGAGGGAAATCTTCGGATCAATGACAAAAGAAAAAAGTGTAAAGAAGTGTTACATCCAGAACACTAGGATGATGCTTTACCATGGGAAACTCATCAGTCATGAAAGGAGGTAAAAATCGCAAAAATACTGAAGTGCAAAGATGTTGGTGTGGATTGTGATTTTGTGGCTTCAGGCAAGACCGAAGAGGAGGTCTTAAAAAAGGCGTCTGAACATGCCAGAAAAGGCCACAACATTAAGAGGGTTACCAAAGATTACCTGAAGTCCTGGCGCAAGCACATTAAAACTGTGTAAGTGAGAAGAAGGCTCAATCCCTTAAGGTGATTCCAGAGATACAAAGCTGGTTAATTCTCAAGGTATGTCTGAAATCGAAAACCTTTCATCTGTCTATTATTCTGGTAAATACGTTCTTTACTTCTCGTACTATCTCTTGATGGACTGATGGGGTTCCTGCAATGATGTTGCCTGTCTTTAAATAGTGAGGGCCTCCACTGAAGTCGGTCACAACTCCGCCTGCCTCCTTGATGAGCAGGCTTCCCGTTGCAATATCCCAGGGACTGAGACCTAATTCAAAAAAACCATCACATCTTCCACAGGCGAGGTATGCAAGGTCAAGGGCAGCAGAGCCAGCCCTTCTCAGGTCATTGACCTTGAGGAAGAGATTTTTGAAGAGTTTCAGATAGGGATCTATCATCTGCTTACTGCGGAAAGGAAAGCCTGTGGTGATAAGGCTCTCCCTCAGGGTACTTACCTCAGATACCTTAATGGGATTGCCATTTAAAAAAGCACCTGCCCCTTTTATAGCCAGGAATAGCTCATTCCTTAAGGGATCAAGAGTGACCCCTGTGATTATTTCCCCTTCATATTCGAGTGCTATTGTTACGGAGAAAACAGGATAGCTATGGATATAATTCGTGGTGCCATCAAGGGGGTCTATTATCCAGCGGTATCCTCCCTTCCTAAACTCTTTCAAAGATTCTTCTGCTAAAAAGTGATGATCAGGAAAATGCTCTTTTATTGTATCAATGATAACTTTTTCTGATTCTCTGTCGACAGAGGTAACAAAGTCAGATGCTTGCTTCAGGCCAATATCCCTCTTTGAAATTTTGCCAAGGTGATTAACAATGACCTGCCCTGCGAGTCTTGCAGCTTTTATAGCGATACCAAGGAATTCTTTCGTTCCGCCGGGCATATTAATTTATACCATTTCTAAAAAATTTCTGATATTGATATCTTTTATTCTTAACTATTCACTGAATACTTGATTCAAGACGGTCAGAATAGGGCTTGCCATGATCGACAAGGGGAGGGTGCCTGCCCTATGCCCATGTAACTTCCTGTATCGTATGCGAAGAGGTCTGTCATAATCCTTTTATCATAGTGTTGTAAAATAGAGCTAATCAAACCATACTGGTAAAGAAAAGATTTTTTAGTATTACCTACAGAGAGGACGAGACGATGATTTTTAACGACACTTTTACAATAAATACGAAAGGTTTCTGTGATACTGTTGACATCACTGATAAGGTTATAAAAATCGTAGAGCAGTCAGGCATCGAAAACGGGCTGCTTACCGTCTTCTGTTCTGGTTCTACAGCAGCGATCACAACAATAGAATATGAACCAGGCGTCATTAAAGACCTGCAGAGGGTTCTGGAAAAGATTGTCCCATCAAACATTCCCTATGAACATGACAAACGCTGGGGGGATGGTAACGGTTTTTCTCATGTCAGGGCAGCCCTGATGAAACCTTCCCTCTCAATTCCCCTCATAGAGGGAAAACTCTCACTGGGAACGTGGCAACAGATAGTCTTTATAGACTTTGACAATAGGGAGAGGCACAGAAAAATAGTCGTACAGGTTTTAGGAGGATAAAATGAAACTTTTCTCTTTGAATGAAACTCCCTATGAACCGGTCAGCCACGACCCCGGGCTGAAAAAGCGGGTCCTCGCGAAGGATATTTTTCCCTCTGTAAAACATTTCAGCCATATTATTCTTCGGCCAGGAGACAGCGCCTCTGAACATGCACATTCTGATTATGTTGAGGTGTTCTACTGCATCCGGGGTGATGCAGTATTTTCGATAAAAGGGGAAAGCATTTCAATCAGGAAAGGGCATTTACTTTTTGTCGAGCCTGGAGAAATACATTCTATTCAAAAAGTAAACGAAGAAACAGAGCTTCTCTACTTGCATGTGATTGAAAAGAGTTAAGAGTTACTGTTGTTTATCAGTTAGAAAGGAGGGAGAGGGGCCTCTGGGGTATGGAAGGCCCCTCAGGGGGGTAAAAAAGCTCTATCAAAAGGATCTTCATTATAGATATCCTGATATGACCTGCTTTAATAATATGATAGGGGAAAAAATAAAGAATGAAAATCAGAATTTGTCTGATTTTTTTGTAGGAACTTGTCTCGTTGTTCTGTAGGTTTTTGTCTTACGGTTTTCCTGTACCCTTATGATTTTATGTGACTTTTTGACTCATTGAATTCTGAAAATAACTTCTTACCATCATGCTTTGTAGTACATGAGCTGCAGTGCGTAGAACTGGACTTTTTTGATCAGGGCATTTGCTCTGTCCTCTGGCATGGGGCTGAAACGCACGGCAAACTCAACATTCTCCTCAAGGTGCTGTATGCTGTCACACCCTATGACTGCCGTCGTTATAGGCTGGGAAAGGGCAAAATGGGAAAAGGGTTCCATAGTTTCAAACCACGGGAGTCTTTCTGCGAGACCTCTGAAATAGACCTTCATACCGATAATGCCCATCTCCCTTTTCTGTGCATAGGGGATTACTTCTTCTAAAAAGCTCATATAGAAAGGTTCTGCAGGATTTACAGGTAGAAGGACGGTATCAAAGTCAAACAGCTCAAAACACCTTCTCAGGATTATGGGGTCCTGATGCCCTGTTACTCCGATGAACCTTGTTAAACCCTTTTCCTTTGCCTTGACAAAGGCATCAAGAGCACCCTTCGGGCCGAATATTCTCTGATTGCACTATGCAGTATAAAACGGGGATCTGAAGAATGATATCAGTAATAGCCTGATAATCTTGTAGGAGTTTTACTCATTGCTCTGTAGGTATTTATCTCACCAGAGTAATTTTCTTTACTTTTTGGGGTCACTCAAGATCAAAGTCCAGTAACTCCTTCCGTTACTGCTTTTTGCATACGAAGCCCCTGCTTCTTTAAATTCAGGATTCATGATATTTTTACAATGTATCTCGCTATTCAGCCATGCACCCACTGCATCTTGAGTGGTTCGATACCCTTGACCTACATTCTCTCCATAGGAAACCCACCGGTAACCAACTCTTGAAAGTCTTTCCCCTGGATCGCTTCTGTCAGAACCCTTGTGACTGAGAAAACCTTTCTCAGCCATGTCCATGGAATGCTTTAATGCTGCCTGTCCAAGTGTATTATTCCAGACAACAAGCCGAGCTGGCTTATAGTATCTATTACCACACATCATTCCTTTTGCACGTGCCTCATTAATCGGTTCCAGAATGTCCTTCACAAGTGAATTGTCTTTACCGTACCATCCCGAAGACGAATTGAAAGTACTGACGCACCCGCAGAGAAAGACCATAATAGATATGAATGCATAAGTCTTCATGGCTATTTTCTTTTGATAAAATCTTCTCATCCTATAAAACTCGTATTATCAGGTGATTTTTGATCCTCTATGCAAAAATGAAAAGACAAGCCGAAAAAGGACTGAAACTTTAACTGTTCGGTACACGTATTACATACGCATAGGGGGGTGTCGTATCTGTGAGGAGGGCAGGGTTTAATTGTTTTATTGCTCTGACAGTTGTATTAAAGTTTTCTGCCAGAGTTTTCAAACTGATAACTTTATCTGTGACTATTTCTCTATAATCCATATCTACTTTTTGCATGCCCTGATATGACTCAAATCCGTATCTTTCCGGATCCTGAGCGATAGTAAATGCAGCCACAAAAGAAGCTAAATAGCGTTTTATGATGAAGGGAAAACACTCCGATTCACATTTATTCAATATACGTTTAATCCTTCCTTCCCCTGCATTGTATGCCGCAAGGGCGATATCCCATGCACCGAACATGGAGTGGAGATCTCTCAGGTAATGAGCTGCTGCGTACGTTGACTTGACTGGGTCCTTCCGCTCATCCACGTATTTATCTATCCTGAGACCATACTTCCGAGCAGTGCCCTTTACAAACTGCCAAAGTCCTGCAGCATCCACCGGACCGACGAGCAGAGGAGAGAATTCACTCTCGATAAGGGGGAGATACGCTATCTCGACAGGGATGCCTTTCTCCTGAAATATTTCTATTATTAAATCTATATATTGATAAGAGTTGTTGAGTCTCTTTTCGAACATTTCCGGCATCTTCCGGGTAAAAAATTGTATTGCTCGGTCATAAAGTTGATTTGTAGACTCATGTTCTTTTATCGCATGGAGCTCTTCACTGGCAGTGATGTTAACGGGCATCCATAACAAGAAAAGCAATAACAATATTGATGTAAATAACTTTGTCATTTCCCCCTGACCTCTATGTGAAGGATAGAACCTTTATTTTAAAAAGAAAAAGTCTTCTTGATTGCTACTTTATGTGAGTTTTAATTGTAAGTATTATACCATTTTTTGCAAGTCTATGTTGTCAAGGTATTTAACTGCAACACCAGCGTCATTTTCGGGAACAGGTGTGACATCAGGCCATTCAAACAAAGCAATACATTCATCTTTTGTGATTTCGAAGAAATAGATCCTGTAGCCATGTTTTCCATGTCCAAATACTGATCTCATCCCTAATAAATCCCCCCAGAAGCGGATAGTGCTGTCCATATCCCCTGTTACCATCGCCAGATGATTGATCCCCTTAAACTCTATCATTGATCCCATCCTCGTACTGTTTGATTAGATAGTTCGGAAGCGCTGCTTCTTTCTTCAGGTCTTCAGCTCTTCCGATCTTCTTTGGCTTTCCGTTCTTCCTCACTTCAGTCCTTCTGCATGAGCCTTTTCTCCCATGATACAGCTTTTCCATAATCTTTGAACAGCCGCTCCAGTTTTCGAAATTCAGAGGTATGTACCGATCTCCTGCCGTTTTTCCTTTCCTCTTTCACAGCACTATGAAGCATTTCATGATAAACAACATACCTGATAAAGTAACGCGGGACATTTCTCCTGTCCAGGACGGGATTTATCCTTATGGTATCGCTATGTCCGCAGTAACTGCCTAGCGTTCGATTCCTTACTGCCCTCCGTGCATTCCCTTTTCCCCAGCCGATCGAGGCTGTTATTCTCCTTCCGAAATACTCATTATTGAGATCATCGAAAATGTTTCTCAGATTGTGAAATCTGCCCTTTGTGTGGATGCTGAGTTGTCTGGAGTTTTGCTCTCTCTTTTTCAGACAGGTCTGATTTTCGCTGATAAATTTCCTCATGAGTGGTGTCCGGCATTTCCTTGTTTTAATGAAACTGGCCATCTCCCTGATGACTTCATCATCAGCATTGAAAAACATCCAGTGCATTCTGACAGAAACCAAATTGCCTTTTGTTCTTATTGAAAGTACATTGGTAGAATTGTCTGTTAGGGCCAGAGAAACAGATTTCCCGGTCATCTTTTCTAAAGAATCCTTAAGGGTATCTTTGCTGTTGGAAAACTGCAAACTTAATTGAAACATAATGATTCAGGTCATTATAGACGATTCAGCTCATTTTGGTTCAGAAGTGCACAAGACGTGCATATCCTTATCAACTTCTGTAACAGTAATGGGGTTATTCAAAGATATCATTTTACATACATGATGCCTTTGGGGTATGGCCTACCTGTTTATTGAAAAAATAATAAATGAGTCCTATATGTGACAAAAGAGAAGTTATTCTAAGCCTGTTTCTTCTTGATGCCCTCATCATCATTATTACTGTCAGCTGGTAAAAGATCAGATATAGGGGTTGATAAAACCTCCAGACAAGATGACATCATGGAGTAAATAGTTTACAGATTTCATAATAAAGTGTATATTTTGACCAATACTCTGCTAAAAACTGAGCATCATAAAAACCAAAAAGAGGTAGGTATGACGAGAGGGAGAAAAGCAGTGAATGTACTAATCTGGCTGTCTGTTTTTGGATTGTTTTTTCTTTCTATCGTAGCAGAAGGGTCAGACTCGATACTGATTGAAAAAACCGATCAAGCATATGTATTTATAGATAATGAATCAATAAAGCACATTTCTGACAACATCGTCAGAGCATGGGTTAAATATTTTCCTCATACGGTGTTAGAACCTTTCAAGGCAAAATATCTTCATTATTATTTGAGCTATTATGAATTCGACTGTGGTGAGAAAAAGGACAGAGTCCTTCAAACAGTTTTCTATTATACGGATTATACATCTGAGCAGGATGATAGAGAACATAAATGGTCTTCTCTCGTGCCAGATACTGTTGAGTCTGCTTTATTTGAGTACGTCTGTAAAAATAATCGCACCAATCTTTCATCTGACCATCAGGAAGTTGGTGGGAAATCTTCACATCCACCGAAACCATCAGAATCCATATTCACTATTCAGGTGGGTACTTTCAGAGACATCTCCCGCGCAGAGGATCTTAAAGACAGGCTTATTCAAAAGGGTTATAAAGCATATATAGCCATCTCAGAATCAAAAAACAATGGAAGACTCTACAAAATCTGTATCGGGGAATTCAGCGACAGGGAAAAAGCAGAGAGTCTGTCCGCAGAAATTAAAAACACCGAAGGCCTTGAGACATTTGTAACCTCAAAGTAAAGTAATTTTTTTCTTCCCGAACTCTTCACCCGCTATATTTATGAAATATTGTATATTATATATTATAATTAATAAACTATTTCAGCCTTAACCGTGAAGAGAATTTGAAAGATAGGGCAAAGGGGATGAACGGTTGAAGAAGAATCTTTATCAAAAAGGCATCAGCAGACGAAGATTTCTTAAGGGTACAATCGCTGCCGGGATTTGTTACTCCGTCTTCCACCCTTTTCATCGCTTAGGAAAAACTGCAGTGACTTTAGAGAACCCGATTTTCTGGATCAAGGATATTTTCAACCAACCTTTTTATGATGGAGAGACCAGTAACAATCACATTGGGGTTGATTATCTCCTTAGCCTGATGGGAGAGTATGGATTGAAATTTTACCGCTCTGCTCAAGAGACTGCACTCAGTGGTCCTTCAGGTATCATTGAGCCAATTGATGTTGTTTTAATCAAGGTAAATGCACAATGGAAGTACCGTGGCTGCACGAATAGTGATCTCATAAGGGGGCTGATCCAGAGAATTCTTGACCATCCTGATGGTTTCGATGGTGAGGTGGTGATTTTTGAAAACGGGCAAGGACGTGGAAGTCTCAATTGTGACACCACAGGGGGGAACTATCCGGATGCCTCTGTTCACGCCAATGCCAATGATGAAAGCCATAGCTTTCGTTATCTGGTAAATGAGATTTTTAACGATCCCCGGGTTTCATCGTATTTACTAGATCCCATCAGAAGCACCTTTACCGGGCTCAATGATCATGTTAGCAATGGGTATCGGAAATATGAAAATGTTTCGTATCCTTGCTTTACCACAGCAGGAGGCCATCGAGTAGAGTTACGTGAAGGTATCTGGCAAGGGAGTGGATACAGCCAGAATCTTAAGCTGATCAACGTCCCGGTACTTAAGTATCACGACAAAGGGGGATCAGAGATTACTGCATCTCTTAAACATATGTATGGTGTTGTTTCGATGTCTGATGGACAAAGTGACTTCCGTCATTATAGTGGCCTGGGAGAAACCTGCGGAAAGATTATGGTTTCTGTCAGAACCCCTGTCTTGAATATCATAGACGCGATATGGGTTTCTTATTCTTCTCTTTTGGGATACCCTGCGAGTACAACCTATCGGGCTAACCAGATTTTGGCCAGCCAGGATCCTGTAGCCTTGGACTATTGGGCAGCAGCCTATGTCATGTATCCCATCAGCAAAAACCCTCGCCACCTTCCTGGCTTCCCAGGTATTGATCAATGGCTGACTAGTGCCCGCGATATCATTAACGACCGAGGTGGTCTTTACAATTCAGAGAGCGGAGTCCTCGTTGATATGGTAACAAAGAATAAAAACGAGATGGTGGTTTATACAAAGAATGTGGCAGTTACTCTCCTTTCACTGAATGGGGGTGAGGTCATCGCGTCTGGCTCAACGTTCACTATTCAATGGGAGGCATCTTCTCAGGCAACAAAATTCAGGCTTGAGTATTCGTTGGACAATGGGCTGACATGGATACAAATACCAGGTGCAGATGATTTAACAGGCAATAGTTATGACTGGAGTGTACCTAAACCATGGGTTAACAAAAAGAAATGCCTTGTGAGGGTAATAGGATATGATGCTTCTGAAGTCAAGGTAGGCTCAGACAGATCAGATGCGCCCTTTACCATAGAGGTAGTGAAATTGACATCGCCAAATGGTGGAGGCCCTCCTCTTAAATCAGGCACGGAACATTCCATTACATGGGCAACAAATAGAACAAAAAATCCGGTTGCAAAACTTAAATTGTATTACACTATTAATGGAGGAACTACCTGGAATTTAATAAAAACACTTAAAGGCAATCCTGGAAGTCATCCTTGGTTAGTTGTGACAGTTAAAAAGCCAAGGACCGACTGCAAGATAAAGGTTGAGTTAAACGATATTTCTGAGAACATATTGGGGACAGATGCGAGTGATGGTTACTTTACCATTCAGCCTTGATAACGCCCCCCCCATTTGTGAGTAGCTATTTTGTAACAACCGATTAAGCTCCACTTTAGAGCGGAGGGTAAAATATGTCCATTCTTCTTCTGTTCATCTTTCTTACCTCTTAAAACGTACAAAGACTTTTAAAAGATTTGCCTGTACTGATTAATTCTACACCGGAAAGAGGCCCTGGTTCAAAGACGGAAATTCTTCAAGAATGGAGTGAACCCCATCGTTTAGACACAAAGGACCTCTGAGGTTAGTAAGGTCTGACGATTACTGTTTATACTTCTTGCCACCAATTCTTCATATTCATTCGGTGGAC
>Ga0315282_10000626_pt1 | contig 69356 bp, 59 predicted proteins | sample YL17G07_20_MG_FD_203693 | JGI IMG/M metagenome (GOLD analysis project Ga0315282, IMG submission 203693) | Sediment microbial communities from Yellowstone Lake, YNP, Wyoming, USA - YL17G07_20 | ecosystem: Environmental > Aquatic > Freshwater > Lake > Sediment | place: USA: Wyoming | collected...
GTAATAGTTTATCATTAGTTGTCATGGAGATGCTCCTTTCTTATTTATATTGTTGATATATTTTCTTAGAAAGGATAGCATCTCCTTTGTCAAAAATCAAAAAGAATTAGCACAAGTCGTTAAATTAAATAACCCTAGGTTACGCATTTTCCGCTTGACTTTGATACAAGTAATATGGTATTCTGTTTGAAATTTCAGAAACGTAAATATCACAAAGGATAGCAAGCATGTCTGTTTTACGATTCATCTTAATCACTATCATTATAACTCTTGGTCAAATGTGGATCGCCAGCTACTCGATTGCTCAGGAAGCAACAATACAAGAAGCACCCGCCCAAGGAGCAATGGAAGAATCCATAGAGCCTTTGAGACCTGTCAATAACGTGGTTGCGAAAGATACACCCAACGACGATGGTAAAAGTTTGTCTTTAAGATGGGACATATCACCCGATGATAACAGAGTAAGCCAATATATAATTCTCAGAAGTGCATCCCCAACAGAAGGCTTTGCTGAAGTAGGGCAGGTTCCAACCAATACGAGCAGGTACACTGATGAAGATAATCTAGTCAAGGGAACTGAATATTATTACAAGATCAGGGCAACCAACGCTAAAGGTGAAAAGGCGGATTCTGAGGTATCTGGTCCTATTAAGCCAGTAGCACAGTGGTTTAATACGGATTATAAGTTCATTGCCATTGCAGTGATAATTTTTGGCGGGATAATTGTATATTGTATATACAGTGCAAAGCGTGGGCGTGAGTTTTTCATCAGGCGGATTGCAGGCTTAGAGGCGGTAGATGAGGCGATCGGTCGTGCAACGGAGATGGGAAGACCCATATTATATTTAACAGGACTTAGCGGTGTCAGTGACATATCAACGCTTGCAAGCCTGAACATACTCAGTCGTGTGGCACGCAAAACTGCTGAATATGACACTCCGCTTCTTTTACCCGGTTATGACTCATTTGTCATGGTGGTAGAGCGAGAAATAGTCAAAGGCGCACATATTGACGTTGGAAAGCCTGATACATATAAAGAGGATAATATATTTTTCGTAAGCGATGATCAGTTTGCCTACGTTGGCGCAGTGAACGGTATAATGCTCCGTGAGCGTCCTGCGGCGATATTCTACATGGGTTATTATTATGCAGAATCACTTTTGCTTGCAGAGACAGGCAATTCAGTTGGTGCCATACAGATAGCCGGTACAGATGCTGATGCACAGTTGCCTTTCTTCATCGCATCATGTGACTACACGCTCATAGGTGAGGAGTTATACGCCGCCAGCGCATACCTATCAAGAGAGCCGCTTCTTCTAGGAAGCTTGAAAGGGCAGGATTGGTGCAAATTTCTGCTTATGATTTCGATTTTCTTTGGGGTAATAATGGAATCATTTGCAGTAGGCTTTGGATTATCTTTCCTCCACTGGATCGCTAGGTTCTTCACCGCACCATAACGGAGTGTATTTATGAAACTTCGATTACCATTAATATTATGCTTTTTATGCGGAATTTTTATGATAGCACAGTTTTTTATTCCGCCTTTCACCAGTTTGTATGATAAGATTCTCAACTGGGCTATGATTATTAGTATACCTGCGCTTGTCATAGGACTCACTTCGTTGATAAAACTGCACTACACACGCATAATTCGCAAGACGCCAAATATGCCTTACAGCATAGTGGCGTTTATTGCTATGATAACTATGGCGCTTATGGGTCTTATTGGCGGCACTGGTGAAGGAACCGGGTTTGAGTGGATGTTCAAAAATATTCAGGTTCCTATGCAGGCGACGATGTTCTCGCTCTTGGCTTTCTATATAGCATCTGCCGCATACAGAGCGTTTCGTGCAAGAACACTAGAGGCTACGCTCATGCTACTGACCGCCGTTATAGTTATGCTTGCCAGAGTTCCTATTGGGAACTTTTTGTGGCATCTTATTATGCCAAACTCTAATTTGCCAGAAGTTGTGTCCGGCTGGATTCTAAACGTCCCAAGCATGGCGGCGAGAAGAGGCATTATATTAGGTATCAGTCTTGGTGCAATAGCCACGTCAATTAAGATAATACTTGGCATTGAAAGATCGTACATGGGAGCGGGAGAATGAGTTTTTGGGAAAAGATCGGTAGCTTTGACAGACGGTACATATTTGCCTTAATCGCTTTGACTGTGATCGTGCCGTTACTTATCCCCATCGGTATGCCCATCACGATAACGAGTGAGGTAAAAAGCGTATACGACTATATAGATTCATTACCACCGGGGTCTGCTATATTGGTCGCATTAGATTTTGATCCTGCATCATTGGCAGAGCTTTATCCCATGTCTCTCGCAGTACTTAAACACGCTTATACCAAAAAGGTAAAAGTTATAGGCATGACTCTATGGATAACAGGGGCATCTCTTGGCGACATGGTAATGAGAGAAGCGGCAACAAGTATCGCTGAAGTGGACAAGGATTACACTTATCTGGGGTATGTTCCAAGCGGGGCAGTGGCAATAATGCGTATGGGACAGGATATTTCGTCTGTTTTCAAAGCAGACTATAATGGTAAGCCGATCTCACAGATTCCTGTAATGAAGGGCATCAAAAATTACAAAGATATATCGCTTATAGTTGACCTTGCTGCAGGAGGAACACCTGAAGCATGGATAGTTTATGCTGGTTCTCCGCATAAGGTTCCTATAGCCGTAGGCGTTACCGCTGTCAGTGCTGTGGGTTATTATCCTTACCTAAATGCAAAACAATTAGTAGGACTCATTGGCGGGATGAAGGGTGCTGCAGAATACGAAAAACTGATACAAGCAAGAGGAACGGCAAGTGCAGGCATGGATTCGCAATCTATGACTCACATTGCCATTATACTACTTATAATAATAGCTAACGCATCTTACTTTGTCATCAGGAGAAAAAACAAGAAGGCTGTGGAGTCATAATATGAGTGAGATAATAGGTATCTGGATCGCCGCAGGATTGACGCTTTGCGTGTTTAGCTTTCTGTATAAGGATAACCCCTTTTATAGATTCGCAGAGCATCTATACGTCGGCGTTTCCGTCGGTTATACAATAGCACAGGCATGGTACCAAACCGTCGTCAAACTTGTCTGGTACCCAATTAAGCAAGATGGGGATTATACAGTACTTATCCCTGCGGTTATAGGTCTGCTGATGTTCAGCCGATTTGTTCCTAAATACAGATGGCTGATCCGTTGGCCCCTTGCCTTCATGATAGGCGTAAGCGCCGGCGCCTCTATACCTCGAACCATGCAATCAATGATCTTCAAGCAGATGGAAGCTACAATACAACCTCTCACCAGCATAAACTTAATCATCATTGCATTGGGACTTTTGTTCACGCTTATCTATTTCTACTTCTCTACGGAACACAAGGGACCTGTGGGAGTGGCATCAAAGATAGGTATATTCTTTCTTATGGTGTCATTCGGTGCGGCTTTTGGATATACTGTTATGGCAAGAATTTCACTCCTTATTGGAAGAGCCTACTTCCTTTTGCACGATTGGCTTCATATAGTAAAGTGAGTAGTAATCAGTGATGAGAGAAGACAATACTCACTACCCATAACTCATCACCTTTTTGATCATCAAATCTTTAATCTTTAATTTTCAATCTTTAATCGAATATGGATACAGAAGAAGGAATCATACTCGAAATACACGGACATACCGCAACTGTAAGGATTAACAGCGCAGGCGCATGTTCTAACTGCAAGGTTGGATGTATAGAGCGAGACGGTTTCATGGTAGCAGAGGCAGAGAATCCTATCGGAGCAAAAGCCGGGGATACAGTGAGCCTGGAACTAGATTCAAAAAAGGCGCTTATTGCCTCATTCATAGTATTCGGTTTGCCTTTACTAGCTTTATTTATTGGAGTCCTTGCTACAAGCTTGATAACTGAACGAATTGGTTATCAAAGTCAGATATTGAGCATAATTGTCGGTGTGATTGCATTTTTCCTGACGTTTATACCAGTAAAGGCTTATGATCGACATCTAAAAAAAACAGGAGATTGTAGTATTACAATAGTTGAAATTTTAAAGAGTTTCTCTTAGAGCCTGCCTGTATAGGCAATGCCAAATCCAAAACCTGACCCATATTCTTTTATTTCAATTGGATGATATTTATATTTGTAATATCCAATCTCATATATCTTAAATGATGAATAAGATATGAATAGATCAACAGTCCATTCTTTTGATGGAAGTACTCGTACACCTAAATTCAATCCATTATTCAGTTCTGCGATAAGCTTTAGATTGTTGGATACTGGTAATTCGATCCCCGCAAAAATGTGATTGGGTTTCGCCATAATGCCAATATTAAAACCAATAGTTTTAGTATCTGGACTGAAAACTAGATACGGACCATCAAGAGGATAAAAGGAAAAACCAATAGCAATATTGGAATCTGTTACCGAGTATTTCAAACCATGTAATCCTAATTCAAAGTTATCGGTAATGCCGAATTCTAAATAAGGTATTCCTATGTTAAAACTGTCCTTTTTTAAGCTTTCAGCTTTTGGCACCGTGAACAACCATGTAGGTTCAGCCGCCTGTGTTGATATCACAGGAAGAATAAAAACAACTATCAATGTTAAAAGCACAATAATTCTAGTCCTCATATCCAATTAACCTCCTGATTAGAATTATACAGAAGCTTTTGACCAGATGAAATGTGAATATTTTTAGTTTATCGTACTTTACCATTTTTGTCTATATTTTTTAACACAGAAGGAGATGAATATGCCGTCAAGAGTTTTTAATGAGAAAGAGTTAGACTTATTGAAAGAGGTTTTTGCATCTGGAACACTTTCCGCATTAGATGGCGGAATGACGCCCAGATTTGAAGCCGAATTTGCCAATGCAATGAACACAAAGTTTGCTGTGGCGATGAATTGTGCTATGTCAGTTCTGCATACTGCCGTGATGGTTTCAGGCGCAGGCGCTGGCGATGAAGTTATCTGCGACCCTGTGTTTGTGTTCGGTGCAGTTGCTACAATGTATAATAACGCTGTCCCGGTATTTGTTGATATTGATCCTGTGACGATGAACATGAATCCCGATCTAATCGAAAAAAAGATTACAGATCATACAAAAGCGATCATCGTGACCCACGCATGGGGGTTGCCTGCAAAGATGGATCGCATCGTCGAGATCGCCCATAAACACAACCTTGTAGTCATAGAAGATTGCGCCCATGCCCTTTTTGCCACTTACAAAGGAAGATATGCTGGAACGTGGGGAGACGTCGGTTCATTCAGTTTCCAGATGTCGAAGCAGATGGGACTTGGCGACGGCGGTATGGCTGTGACAAATGACGAAAAAATCGCCAAAGCACTCGATCTCAATGCCGGTGCGCCAACTTTTGCCAGCGTAGCTTATGGTTTGCATTGGAACTACCGTATGACTGAACAGACGTCAGCTATTGGTATTGCACAGCTAGAAAAAGCAAAATTATACGTCAAAGAACTGGTTGATATAGCGTCAATTTATGATGAAGCTGTGAAGGATTGCCAATGGATCGTCCTGCAAAAAGATGAGAATGCAAAAAGCACCTACCATTTCTGGGCATCAACATTCAGAGGTGAAAAGCATGGTATCTCTATGGAGGAATTCACGAAAGTTCTGAAAGAAGAGGGATGCTCTCTGTTCATCGGATATACAGGCATGCCAGCATATAAACACCCGCTTGTAGCACAACGTATGGGTTATGGACGGGGATGCCCGCTGGATTGTCCTCTTTACGGGGGAACAGACAACCAATATCCTGATGATCTCTGTCCGGTAGCTGAAGACATTTTCCACAGGATGTTACTGGTTTATACATTTTCTGATAGAGAATTTCACTTGAAGAATGCAGAGAATCTAAACAAAACTATACAGAGACTATCAAAGTAAATTAATACCGAGTGTTTTTGTGTGAAATAAAGTTGCTGAGGATAGTTGTTAAACAAGTTAATAATATGAGTTTTTCAGTTATGAAGCAAAAAAGGTAGAAGTGGAACATGCTTTAGCTTGTTTTGTAGACTTGATTAACAAAATAACAAGCTGAAGTATGTTTTACATGGCAAGATTGCGAAAGGATGACGATAATGAAACGTACAGTGTTTTTTGGAGTGCTTGTTGCTATCGTTTTGCTAGTGTTTGCAATGGCTGTGTTCTCTCAAACTGCTACAAAAACAAAGGCAGATAAGAAAGCGGCGCAGATGCCCTTTGGCGGGAAAGAGGACGTCGCCTTCGCCAATGATCTATGGAAGGCAATGAAAGATTACAGCGACAAGTGGCTCATGAAATCCGATTTTCGTATTGGGTTGTCACCGCATGGCGATTTCATTCGGCTTTATTATAATGTAGTAAATATGAACAGTAAGCCCTACCATGTTATCGTTAAAGACAACTTCGGCGGTGAAGGTGCCACTATGGAGTCGGTCTCCGAATCACCATCAAAATACCTTGTGGCTGTTACAGTCATGGTTCAGCGTGAAAAAGGCTATGATACCGAAGATAACGACTGGTTCTGGGTAAAATATAATACCGATGGGACCATTAATAAAGATGAAAAAGGCGTAGAAATGGCTGGACGTGTTGCGAAAGGTATGGACACAGGCTGTATCTCCTGTCATAAGACAGCTAGAGATAACGATTTCATTTTCTCTAATGATAATCAGTAACTCAAGTAATGTAATCGTTGAAAAATGCAATAAAATCAATAAAAATCACGAATTACACTAATAAGAACAAATTACACGAATGTTTTTATTTATATTCGTGTAATTCATTCCTATGATTTGGGGTATCGGGGGTATCTCCTGAGAGTGTCATTCGTGATTAAAAAATTGTTATCTTAATTATGAACCATGCCAATTTTCCAATTTTTCTTATTTCTATTCGTGAAATTCGTTTATTAGTGCAATTCGTGATAAAATTCTTTCTTTTCCATGTTAAAGTCATAAGAACCACAATTCTGCAAAAAAATTTCTTTCCTATTGTCACATTTCAATACCATCGGTGTCTTATTGTATGAGGGAGTTAATTTACAGCATTACATTACGTATAAATGTCATGCTGAACAAAGTGAAGCATCTCGTAGATTCTTCACTGCGCTCAGAATGACATATTTGAATTGAAAATTGGCATAAGATGCGAACAGAAGATGGTCACATAATTCATGAATGTATCAACGGAGACTCAGCGTCCTTCGGGCTGTTGGTGGATAAATACAAGGCAAGCATATTTGCCCTTGCATATTCCAGACTAGACAATTTTCATGATGCTGAAGACGTAACACAGGAAGTTTTCCTAAAGGCTTATAAGAGTTTACGCACTCTAAGGCAGTGGGATAACTTCGTTGTATGGCTGCGCTCTGTCACTATTAACCTGTGCAAAAATAAGATTCGAGAACAATCCAGAAGGCGTGATAAATTTTCTATTAAAGATCAGAATGTGGGAATAATCGAAAAGGCATCTTTGGATTCTTATCGGGAAGAGCAATGGTCATTATGGCGTAATGAAGCGCTGGACTCCCTTAATGAAGCATTGAATTCTTTGCCTGAAGAATATCGCCAGATATTGACACTCCATTATCTTGGCGGTATGAAGGGTGAGGAGATTTCAAAGTTTCTCAGCATATCACATAATACAGTCAGACAAAGGCTTAGTAGGGCAAGAGCGATGTTAAAGGAGGAGGTGCTTGCCATGATCAGCACAAATTACGGACAGCAGAAATTGTCAGCAAGTTTCACATTCCGTATTATTGAAATGGTGAAAAAGATAAGGATTCAGCCAACATCAGGGATTAAGGGATTACCTTATGGGCTTTCGATAGGCGCAGGGATTATATTCGTTATTTTGAGCCTTGGTCAGCATATACAAATAAATCTATCTGATATTGCTATGGGATTGCCACTACCAAGTGATATGAAAGTATTGAAAGTTGGTGAAATTCCAGTTGATGCAGTGAAGATTTCAACGATAACATCCATCGGAAACAAAGGTGCTGGAAAAGGCTTTGCACCCGATCCAAAAGGTCAGGAAAACGCCTTCTTCATGGCTCCGCAAGGCGAGGGAAAATGGACTAATAAAGCTGATATGCCGACGGGCAGGTTAGCCATTTCCTGCGCTGAAGTAAATGGAAGAATTTATGCCATAGGTGGGGCGAGTGGAATAGGGATTTACAGCCCAAAAGTTGAGGAATATGATCCAGAATTAGATAAATGGACGAAAAAAGCAGATATGAATACTAATAGACATGATGTTGCTGTAGCAGCAGTGAATGGAAAAATATATGCAATCGGCGGGTATAATGGTTCTGGAACCCTATCGAGTGTAGAAGAATATGATCCGATAAGTGACACCTGGACAAATAAAACGGCAATGCCGGCGGCAAAGGCAGGACACTCAGTAGTAGCTGTTAATAATATGCTCTATGTTCTTGGTGGTGAGGCAGACTTAGATAATCATATTCCTTCTCTTTCAGTTTTTACGTATGATCCGGCGATTGATCAATGGTCAAGGTTAGAAGATATTCCTGAGGGATATGCTATAGACGGAACTGCAGTGGTTGCTGATGATAACAAGATTTACTGTTTTGGGGGGATAAATCCTACTAACTTCGCTATGCGCAAAAATGTCTTAGTTTATGATATCCAAAATGAGACATGGTCAACAAAGGCAGAATTGACTTCAGTTAGGCTGATGGGGGTTGCCGCAATGATTGGTAGGAAAGTTTATTTTATTGGAGGATCACTTATATCACAAGAAGGAGTTCCAGACGTTGAAGAATATGATATTGATGCAAACACTATAGAGAAAAAGACTGATATGCCTCATCGAAGGGGTTATGCTTCTGGTTGTGCAGTAGATAATAAGATTTTTGTAATTGGCGGAACAACAGGCTGGCCAGATGGGCCAAGAGACTTTTTGAACATAGTGGAGGAATTTGACCCTAGCTCTATATCAAAAAGCGTTGACCCAAGCGGAAAGCTAATGAAAACATGGGGAATGCTTAAAGCAAAATAGGTGTTGAATGTTACGCAGTTAGCAGTTGAATCAACACTTGCTATTCAAGTAATAATATTCCTGAATTACGATCGGATTCAAATTCAGCAATAATATCATAGTAATTTCGCAACAATTTTTCTATATCTGAGGTTGTGCAGTTACCAATCTGTAACCAGATAACTTTTGGTGGAAATCCATGTAATATGTTCAAATCATTGAAGTCTGAATCTTTAGTTACAATGATATATTCATTTGTTTTGGCATATAACCAAATAGTCTTGTCTGAAGTTCGATCCATATTTAGCAGTGAAACATGAGTTACATTTGAATATATATCTTTAAGCCGATCAATCAATCGTAGTGAGAGATTATGATCAAAAAGTAATTTCATAATTAAGTTAATACCATCTGTCTTTCTCGTTCAGCAGCATAACTCAAACAAGCAAAAATGTCATCTTTTGTTAAGACAGGAAAATCATTCAAAACCTCATCAATAGTCATCCCTGCCGCCAAATATGATAATACATCATATACAGTAATCCGTAAACCTCGGATACATGGCTTACCACTACGCTTACCCGGCTCTATGGTTATAATATCTTTATAAGAATGGCTTGTTTTCTTCACGGATTAAAATCCCTTCCATCAAAAAGATTCTCAAGTATTATGTATTTGCTGTATATTAATATTATAGCACGATTTGTATATAAATCAAGTGACAAAAAAACAGAAAAACAGTAAGTGAGACATTAATCCAAGCGGAAAGCTAATGAAAACATGGGGAATGATTAAAGCAAAATAGGTGTTGTATATTTGTCGTGTATGTGATATTTAGTTATGGTTTCATAAATTCATCAACACTAATTCCAATTTCATGGATTATAGCTCTTACTGTTCCTTTACGAATTTTTTTACCTCGATAATGTGGGATGGGAATTACTTTGCCATCAGAATCTCTGACCCAAAGCTCATGGGAACCTTTGCCTTGACGATAGAATCGAAAACCAACTTTGCGTAAACGATGAGTAATCTCTTGGTAACTCAATTCCAGAAGTTCAGGCATATCAACTCACTCCTACTGGAATAGCAATAGTCATTTGTGTGTTAGGAGTGATCTCAAATTCATTGAATCCTAGTGTCTCACCACGTTCTGCACGATAAGAAGCAATCATTTTAACCACATCAATACAGTTAAAAACAGCTTCTTCAATCGTGTCACCTTCAGCAAAAGCCCCTTGAATACCTGGTACTGATGCTAAATATCCGTCGTCATTTGGTGTTAATAATATTGAAAGAAGAATCGCTTTTGCATTATTCATAATTTTCTCCAAAAGAAGCTAATGAGTTAATTACAATTTATTCTTTCTGTATAATTAAGTAGACTTCTCAACAATAAAATCAAAAATCTCTTTGGCATACTTTAATTTTGCATCACGAACCTGAATAGGCAAGTAACTGTTTCGTTGAGGTATTCTGTGTTCACCGGGTATCTCAAGATTAAATGCCATGTTATAGTCTATGTCTTTCAGTCCATTTATGACTTTTTGCCAATCAATATTCCCGCCATATAATAATTTGTGCTGATCTCCTGATCCATCGTTGTCTGATATATGCGTAGCCCTTAGCCTTTTTCCGCACTCATTTATGGCGTGGTACATATCAAGACCTGTCACATTGGCATGGCTTGTATCGAAACATATACCTATAGACTCGGATCCGATATTATCTATTAGTTCATTAAGGTCGTATATAAAAGCCCCAAGCCTTCGTGGGTCCTTGTTTTCACGTTCCTGCATGTTTTCAATACACAGCGTTACCCTGAATTCCTCAGCAACCTTTGCGAGATACTTGAAAGCGTCAACGTTAAGAGTGAATATCTTTGCTTCTTCCTCATCTGTCTTTGCGCCATTGTTGCCACCCGGATGAATCACGAGGTTTGGCACATTCAGTTCGTGAGCGTATTGTATCCATTTAAATGCTATATCTATATCTTTACTTCGTTTTTGAGGGTCGGGATCAGCTACATCAAGGCTTAATGGAGAGTGCATCTGCCAGAGAGTTGTTCCGCATATTTGGCACATATCCCTCAGATAACCAAGTTGCTCTTTCCAATCATCGCCATTAGTAGCCATTTCTCCATGTTCCGCGGATATTTCAAGGTCTTTCCAGCCTATTTCTGCGCAGCGTACAATAGCGTCTCTAGGCGATAAGTCCGCATAAAAGCTTGTCCATATACTCAGTCTCACCTTAAACCTCCTAGGCACCATAGGTGCAGTTGCAGAACCATTGCCCATTGCTTCTCAGGATTGCATGACCGCATTTCAGGCATCGCAAGCTGATATTTGCATTACTGCTCTGCCATTCATCAGGTGATAATGCGTTTTCAATGACAGCGGACACTTCTTTCACCATCTGCTTGAAACTTGCACCGGTCCACGGCGCCGCCTCAATGGTTAAGACTTCATCATATCCGACGTTCTTTAATGTCTCAGCGAATATACGCCAATCAGTCGTTCCATAGGGTGGTTGAAGGTGATGATCGAAAGTTCCGTCATTATCGTGAATATGAACGTTTATTATTGCTCCGCCGATAGTCTCTATAAATTCCTGCATTTTCCCCATCATGTGGGCATGACCCGAATCAAAGCATACGCCTAAAGACAGAGAATCAATCTTCTCAAGAATTTCTACTATATGTTGTATTTCACATCCGGGACTACCAGGTGGCATATTTTCAACAGCAAGTCTGACGCCTGTTTCTTCAGCAGTACCGATCAATTGAGATATGCTGTCAATAGCGATCTTATTCATTTTTTCAATATCTTCTTTTGAACTTACGGACTCGCCGGGGTGTATTATTATCATCTCTACATCAGCGAGCGAAGTCTTATATAATAGCTCCTCATGAATCTGTATGGCTTCATCACGTTTTTCCTCGTCAAAATTGGAGAGATTAAACTCATCTCCAAATGGGGCATGAACTGACCTTATGGCTATATCTTTCGCTATAAATGCTCTGGCTGTCTGTTTGATCTTCTCATCATCGCTGTTAAGAAAAAAATCTGCCCCGGTTTCAACTATGGATATTTCGTTTTCTAGTAAAACGTTAGTCGTTGCTTGTGGGTTGTCTAAACCACCATAACAAATTGCAAATTCCATCACTACAACTCCTTAATGGATTTTAGATCATTGCTTTTTTACTATAGTTTTTTATTTAAATTCTTCATTGAGCAACTTTAGGAGATAATTGTAGACTTTTCAGTTACCAGAATTGCTTATTCACAAGGCTTTTCCTAACTGAAAACTAAAAACTGCTTATTATAAAGTGCATCTAAGGTTGCATGGAAGTCCAGCTAAAAGTACCGGGCAGGATTTTTCCCTTGATTTCATGGCGGATTCAATGCAAGTCAATATACTATCATCAATGTGACGGTCTGGAACATAGGAGTATGCCCCTGCTAAGAGTGCATCTTTGCCGTGATCTGCGCCGACTAAATCCTCACTTGACCATGCAAAGTTCGGAGAGGTGATTATGATTCTAGTCTGAGGAAACGCTTTGCGAAGTAGGCTTACAAACTCGCCGCTTTTCTCGAACATCGCCCAGGGAACTATCATCAAGCTAAAGCTTGCCTTGCGCAAAGCTGATACTGCTTCACGATCATTTGACGCTTCTTGAACCTTGTATCCTCTTGCTCTCAGAGCGTTTGCAATTCTTGATCGAATATTCCAGTCATCTTGAATGACGAGAATTCCCCCTTCTTCGAATCCGCTTTCCATCCAGAGATCAGCAGTTATACCTACTATCTGATATTTGTTATCCTCCCGCCTTTCTATCCTGCTTCGCTCTTCTTCAACTCTCCGAACCCTCTCTTCCATGTCTTTCTCAGCAGAATAAAATGATCTTCCCAAAGTGAAATCACCTTCTTTATATTAGTCAACCGAATTAATTGTTATTATATGACTAATCTATGGAGTGCATAAGCTTGCTTACGCATTGCTGTGACTTACCACAGCAACATGAAAAAATTAACTCGGTCAAGCGATTACTTGACTAGATCAATGTCTTATGTTAAAGTTACTGTACTCAAAAGAATATCAGATAAAAACCATATTGTCAACGGTTCACTATTAATAAATGAACTTAAAAGTTAGAGATATTTTTCAGATTAAGATCGAGTCACTGAACTACTCCGCTAATGCTGTGGGCAAGATGGATGGGTTCGTGGTGTTTGTGCCTTATGCTATTCCGGGAGATGATTTACTCGTCAGGATAACTCAGGTTAAGCAAAACTACGCCATCGCTGAAATAGTCGAAATAATCACACCTTCGGAGCATCGTTGTCACCCTCCTTGTGTCCATTTTTTGGAAGGATGCGGGGGATGCCAATGGCAACATATAACTTATAAACATCAAGTAGAGTGGAAGAAAGACGTAATCAGGCAGGCTTTACAGCGGATCGGTAAGCTGGAAAATATACCAGATATTGAAGCCTATATCGGAGATGAGCAATTCCATTACAGGAACAAACTGCGTGTTTTTCCTTCGTCTAATAAAAAGCTTTTGGGACTGAGGAAGTATAACACTCATGCGGTAGTGCCGATCAAAGAGTGCCTGATAAGTGATCACAAGATAAATACGCTGAACCACATTTTTAAAGGAGAGCTATTTTCACAAGATAGCAATTTAAGCGAATTTGGTATAAGAGTTTCAAGTAAAGGGCAAATAATGTTATCATGTATTTACAATAGAGATAGCTATTCTTTTAAGTCAGAAATTGATAAACTATCACATATATCTGATGTTGCGTCAATCTTTTCCTGTATCAGATTGAATAAATTATCACTCGAATATGGTATTTCTAATATATCAAATAATATCTGCGGTATCAATTACAAGGTGGGACCAGACAGTTTCTTTCAAGTGAATCCTTATAGATTACAAAATCTCGTAAATATAGTGAAAAGCTGGATTGGTGATGATAACAAACTTATTCTTGATGCTCATTGTGGTGTAGGGACATTTGCCCTTCAAATAGCCAGTTCATGTGATACGGTTTGGGGTACAGACGTTTCATCATCTGCCATGGAACTTGCACGTATAAATGCCACTGACAATGGAATAAAAAACACTCGTTTCCGAAAGGGAACGATGGCGAATGTGCTGAATAATGAGCTACGGAATGAAAAACTGGGCGTTGTGATATTAGATCCGCCAAGAGAAGGTTGTGAGAAAGCAGATATGCAGGTATTAGTACGTGCAAATCCACAAGAGATAGTTTATGTGTCGTGCAATCCTACGACTCTTGCCAGAGACTTGCGTGAACTTAAAGTCGCAGGATATAATTTGCTAAGATTGGCTATGGTAGATATGTTCCCCATGACCTACCATCTGGAAACAGTCGCTTTCTGTAATCGTTAAAAAACTTTTTAAATCTTGCCTAAAATTTGATATTTTCTCCTTCCATTGGCACTAAGATAATGACAACTCAGTAGTAACAAAATCAGTATATAAAGGAGAAATCTATGCAGCAAGGCAATGATGCCGAGTTAATTCAACAAACATTGAATGATGATATTAACGCTTTTGGTGAACTCATCCGCCGTTATCAAGATGCTGTATATGCGATTGCTCTGAGGACTACGAGGGATTTTACAGTAGCTCAGGATGTTGCGCAGGATACTTTCATTGAGGCATATAAAAACCTGAATAGGTTGCGAGAGCCTGCAAAGTTCGGCAGTTGGCTACACTCGATCACGCTACATCAATGCAATCGCTGGCAGAGAGAACAGCAAGATTTAGCGTCAATCGAGGATTTACAGATGGACGTTTGCATTGATAAAGCATCATTGCCTGATGAGGAAGTGGAAAACATGGAATTACGACAGATAGTGTTAAATGCAATAGCCTCCTTACCCGAAAAAACTGCTGAGGTCGTCACTATGTATTACATTGACGGATTATCTTACAATGAGATTGCCAGCTTTCTTGAGATACCATCTTCAACTGTCAGAGGACGGCTTGAGATGGGCAGGAAGCAACTGAAGGAGGAACTAATTACAATGGTTGAGGACGTTTTGAAAGAAAATAAACCAGATGAGAGATTTACTGAAAAAGTATTGAACGAGATAATTGAACAAACCAAATCAGCACAAGAACGCAAAGCGCATGAGGAAGTTATACAGCTTTGCGAAAAGGCTCTTGAGGTATTGGGTCACCTCGATGATACAGAGGAACACAAACGCACTCGGATAAATGTGCTTCAATGGCACGGAGAGAAGCTCAGTGATTGGCTTGGGAAACACAAAGAGGCGGCGGATAATATTCGTCAGGCTATACAAATTGCCGCAGATATAGGAGATAAGGAAGCGCAGGCAAAATGGTTGCTGTTTGAAGCAATCTTTCTCGACAGAATGGGAAATCCCCAAGCAATACGAGAACCTATAAAAGAAGCACTCCGCATCTATCAAGAGTTGGGTGACGTGATCGGGCAGGTCGTTTGCGAAGGTCTTTTGGATATGTTGAACCTAATCGCCAATAACTGGCGATATACAAATCTTCCTGAAGGAGATTTAACCACAGGATACAAAAGTCATCCGCATACGCTTATCCGCTCAAATGAATCTCTGGCTTATGCTGAACAGGATCCACGCAGGAGAAAAGGTTGGATTGTTTTTATAGGTTTGGGTGGTTTGTGGAATGAGAGAACCGTATTATGGCGTCTTGGACGACCAAATCCCATTTTGGTTTTCCCAACTGATATTGGCAGATCATGGACTGCACAAATAGAGGAAAAATACGACCATCAGACTGCGACAGCGACAAAAGTTATCGAATCCTTTGATGATAAGGTTGTCGTTCCAGCAGGTAGCTTTGAGGGATGCCTGAGAATCACAAATACCATTCTTGAGCCGCCTGACTCTGATTTCAGTGACGAAATAAAGGTTTTACGACGTCGTGTGATGTGCGGTAAAGAAACAATGTGGTTTGCGCCGGGTATTGGGCTAGTCAAATATCGTCATGAAAGCATGTATGATGGCGTTCTTTCAATCCAGTTAACTGAGTATCATATTGAGGATAAACAAGATGGAGATTTTTTCCCGCTTGCGATCGGAAATCAGTGGAAGTATGAGCATTATGATGATCTATACGTAACGCTCGTTACACAGAATTACCGTGTCGTTACCCAAGAAGGAGAGGCTTTTCATCTTGCGTGTTCAATGTATTCTAAAGCTTTATTTGGTGATGATTTCAAGCAGTATTATCAAAAGCTTTCAGAGAATGAGCGCGCATCTAATGATATAAATGGTGAGTTATGGGCTACTGCCTATCTGGTGATGCATTTTTCAGGGATGGGTGATGTTCCTAATGCGCTCAATACTTATCAGAAGATGAATGAAATTTTAGAAAATCTCGAAAATCCTGAGCTAAAAGCAAAATTTCTGATTAACGCTTTGGAAGTAGATATGCTGTCAGCATCTGAGCTTAAATCCATAGTTGAAAGTGCAGAATATGCTATATCCAATATTGAAAAAACAGAGAACCAAGAAGCGTTGGCAAGATGGCTTGGAAGGCTTTCCGATTTTTACATACGACATGCTGAATATAAAAAATCTTTGGAATGTGCATCACGAAGAATCAATATCTATGCAACATTTGGGGATATTGAGTCACAGGCGCAGGCTGAATCAGAATATGACCTTGCAGAAACGCTAATGGAAACCCCCGATGGTTTGAAACCATTTATGAGATTTTCACATTCAGGATCGAGTATTACAGAATCCGAATCAGAGATTTTTTGCTACGGTCATGGCGGTACATCAAATATACGTCGAAGTGTAAGACCCGTCGGTTGTAGCTTTTATGGACTTAAAGATGATCTGCCTTTGCTTAAAATCCCCATAAAAATAGGCGATAAATGGAAATATGATGGCTACGACTTTGAGGTAGAAATAGAAGTGGAAGCAGATAATGAAAGCCTTGTTGTCCCTGCTGGCAAATTCGATAAAGCTGTGAGAATCTGCTCTAAGTATAAAACACATGCGCCTAGAGAACGTGATGATAAAGCAAACGAGGCTTACATAATCAAAAAAGGCTTTCTTGAAGGCGAAAGGCGATTATGGTTTGCGCCGGGCATTGGGCTAATCAAGTCTGAACATCAGCACGCCAATGGCAAAAGGACGACCATCGAGCTAACAGATTACCATATCGCTGAATCAAGCGATTCCTATTTCCCGCACAGTATCGGCAATCGCTGGAACTACGAATGGCGCAATGAAAAAGGTGAATTGACATTCAAAGAGCAAGAGCATGTCGTCTTAGAAAAAGATGGTAAGTTTTACATCGCCTGTTCAGGATATACCACAAACATCGCTGAATATGGAGAAAGCGACTAATATCCATTCAATAAGGAACTGTGATTAAATAACCTCCCTATTTTCAGAATCTGGACTTGCCAGAAACAGGAAAATAGATTAACATTTCAAACAGATTAGCTTGACAATGTTAAATTTAAATGTAGTAGGATGGGTTCATGGTTTTCTGTTAATATTGGTTTAATATTTTATAAAGCCAACAGTTACCAATTCATAAGTTTCAAAAACAAATCAAAACCATGAACCCATCCTACTGTCTGTCTATGGCGTTCATTTCTAATTTAACGTTGTCAAGTTAGTTTTTCATCTTATAATCAAAGTCTTTAAATCCCCCCTTCCCCCCTTTTTCAAAGGGGGAAATGGTGTTCATGGCACTGTGTGGGAATGGTCCTCTATGTCGCTTGACCTGTTTGTTATGACATTATATCATACTAATAGTTTAACATATTAGTATGGGCACAATTCTTGCACATAAGAAATACCTCATACTTAGCTTTCGCTTATTTTCGATCAAGTTTCTTAAATTGCAAAATACCAACTTTTGTAAGATCCATTAGTGGTCAACCGAATTAGTTTTTTTATGTTATAGATAGTCGTGGGACAATCTGCCAGATTGCTATTTTTAGCAAACTAGCATTTTGCTATACTTTAATTAAACCAAAGAATTATTTCGGTCAAGCACTAGGATCACTTTATGGCTTCAAATGATCATAGTTTTCATGGAGGCTGGTACATTCAAAACACGACATTTTTCCGACGAAACCTGATCTTTCTTCCAGCTTTGCTGATGGATATGAGTACCAGCGCTGCTGTGCTTGGAATGACCTTCTATGCTTCCAAGCTTGGCGCATCCCCTCTGGTTATAGGTATAACAGCATCCGCAAGTACCCTTCTATACGTTATATTCAGCCGTATCTTTGGCAGGCTGTCTGACCGAATCGGTAGAAAAAGAGTTCCTCAAATAGCCGCTTTGTGCTTCTCAATTCTTTATTTTTCTATGCCGCATTGCAAAAACCTTACGCAACTGGTAATATTGTTTCCATTTACTGGGTTGACTTTATCCGCATTTTGGCCTCCATTTGAGGCATGGATTGCCGAACTCAACGATGGCCGTCCCCTCGAAAAGCGTGTCAGGATGTTTAATCTTGCGTGGGCGTGTGGAGTTATGATAGGCTATGGCACGGGTGGATACATATACGAATTGAGTTATATGATACCGTTTTATTTTGCGGGCGTTGGATCATTTATTGCAGTAACAGTGGTGACTTCTCAACCTAAGCCCTTAAAACAAATTGTATCTGTCGAAGGACAATCTCAAAGTGATAATACTGAGTTGGATGCTCAGGTACATCTAACAAAAAAGTTTTTATACATAAGCTGGACGGCGATCTTCTTCACTTGGATTACACTGGGAGTTTTGCGCTACATATTCCCAAAACTTATCAGCGTGCTAGAAATGAAGCCCAGTGTTTTCGGTCTGTTGATGCTTGTATGGGCTGGAACTCAGTTTACGTTATTTTTTATTCTTGGCGCAACGAAAAGATGGCACTATAAATTTTCAATGCTTTTGATACTTCAACTGCTTGGTTGTCTTGGTTTCGTTATCATTTATCTGTCCAATTCACCGATATTCTGGGCATTTGCCCTTATGTTGTTTGGATTGCAGACGGGCATGATCTACTTTTCGAGTATATATTACAGCTTGCATGGTCATGCTGATAAGGGTAACAAAAGCGGTTGGCATGAGTGCATACTCAGCAGTGGAGGATTTATCGGACCTTTTATTGGCGGGGCGCTGGCAAATTACATCAACCTTAAAGCTCCTTATGTTTTTTGCGCAGCGATGGTAATTGTCGGATTGATACTGCAAATTTCTTTAATTCGTTCTCGCTGGCTTTCAAGTGGAAAGGATATGAAATATGAAAATAACTGATATACAAACGATAGAAGTTATGGGGCATGGATATTCAACTTACGTAAGAGTATATACAGATGAGGGATTGACAGGCACCGGAGAATGTATACACGGAAGTTCGGCATCTCCTGCAATAATTAATAATATGAAAGGAATGCTGATCAACGAAGATCCAATGAACGTTGATCGCCTTTTCGAGAAGATCAGGCGCGCATACATCTTTGACGGCGCATTAGGAGGTAACGTTATATCTGCTTTGACAGGGATAGAGATAGCTTTATGGGACCTCGTTGGAAAGGCTGTAAATCTTCCAGTTTACCAGTTGCTAGGCGGGAAATTCCGAGACAAAATAAGGCTTTACTCCGATTGCGGTGGCAACGACCCTGAGTCGTGCGGGAAAAAAGCCAAAGATGTCGTTGCTATGGGATTCAATGCACTAAAATTCGACATTGATGACTTTGGTAATCCGTACAAGATGGATGCGTGGAATTGGTCAATAACACCGGGTGAGTTGCAATCTATGGTGGACAAAGTGTCCGCAGTTCGTGAAGCAGTGGGGCCGAATATTGATGTAGCAGTGGATATGCACGGAAGATACGACACATCTGCCGCAATTCGTGTGGCAAAAGCTATGGAACCATTTAATCTGATGTGGCTGGAGGAGCCTGTTCCCCCGGAAAATATTGATGCTATGCGTGAAGTTAAGCGATCTACAAGTACGCCTATATGCGCCGGGGAGAATCTATTCCTACGATATGGCTTCCGTGATCTTATCGAGAAACAAGCTGTTGATGTAATCATGCCTGACATTCCAAAGTGCTGTGGATTATCAGAAGGGAGAAAGATCGCTAATATGGCGGAGATTTATTACATAGCATTTGCCCCGCACAACGTCTGTGGACCGCTAGGAACAATGGCATCGTGTCACGTATGCGCAAGTATTCCCAACTTTTTGGTGCTAGAGTGGCATTGGCTTGGAAGAAAGCATTGGTATGAATTGGTTATAACCGATAAGCCTATCATAGAGAATGGCTACATTACTGTTTTAGACAAACCCGGTCTGGGTTTGGAGATCAATCCTGATGCAGTGAAACAATACATGCGCCCGGGAACAAAGTACTTTGATTAAGATATGTGTAACTTTTGACACACCAGTGTGTGTGTCAAGACATACACACTTTTGTAATAATCATAGGATTGTGATATTTTACAAACTCTTGTTATGATTAGTTTTATACTATACAGACTACCTGCGTAAAATGTAGAAATCGTTGGCATGATCATTGCTTAGTATAAATATGAATATTAATGGGCAATAAACCCGCAATTACGTTTTAATTTTTGCTATTCGGGTTATCCGATAGCTAGTAAATGGTAGGATATTGTGGAGATAGTTATTGGTTTTGTGTGCAGTGCAATAGGGATAGCTTTGGGATTCTTTGTACTCAAGCTGGTCTTTTTTGTTCTACGCCACATGGTTCAAAAATAGGGCTTGAAGCCCTAGTTTGTCACTTGCTTTTTACAGCAAGGGGTTTCTTAAAGTGAGTACCGAGTATAAACTCGGATTTTGATCAATTTTCGGAGGTAACACAAATGAAGTATTTTGCAGTTCTATTGGCTATTGTTTTGAGTATTGGTTTGATGGTAGGTTGTGCCCAGAAGCCGCCCACGCTAACAAAAGTTGATCCAGCTATGGCTTCCGCCTCTGGTGGAACAGATATAACTATCACAGGTACAGGTTTCAAAGCTACTCCAGCCCCAACTGTAACAATTGGTGGCAATCCAGCCAGCGGCGTAAAAGTTACAGCTAAAACAACTTTGAAAGCAACCGTTCCTGCTGGTGTTGCTGGTCCTGCTGACATCGTAGTTCAGAATAACAAAGCAAAGGTAAAGTCTCTTCCATTCAAAGGTTTCTCCTACTACGAAGACGTATCCGTTATGTCCAGTATGCCAGACGTAACAACAGCTCCTCCTGAAGGTATTGAAGCCCCAGCAAAAGTTGGTGTGACCTTCAATCAGGATGTTGACCCGACATCAGTAGTTATAAAGGTTACCGGTGCTGATGGTGCAGAAGTTGCTGGAGCAACAGCTCAGGATACTACCGATACCAAGATGTTCGCCTTCGCTCCAACCGCTCCATTTGCGGCTGGCGATTACACAGTAACAGTGTCTGGTGCAAAAGGTACTGCGGCTGGTAATGTAATGGCAACTGATTATACCATGTCATTCAAGGTTAAAGAAGCTGCTAAGGCTGCCAAAGGTGGCAAGAAAGCAAAGAAGTAATTTTTAGCACTTAGTGCTAGAGTTCAAAAAAGGCTTGGGAATTTCCCAAGCCTTTTTTATTTCCAATCGTGTTTATCTATCCATTTGCATCCGCTCTATTTCACCCGCTTGTTAAATTGCCACATTATTACAAATATCTATCCATAATGCTAATCTTGTGATATAATATTTTAAAATTAAACATGATTATGGAGTAAACTATTATGAGTATTGAATATTGGGGTGTTGAAGAAGCAATAAAATTGGCTCAACCGTATAATGATCAGATTGTCGGCGTACCACATTGCGATGCTGTATCTCCAGAGGAATTTGAGGAAGGTTTCGCTTATCAGAAAACAAGTTTTACGGATTACTCGGAGGACATACATTCTGAAAGGCTAATTGTATGCGAAGAGAATGGCGATATTCTTGGTTTCTCAGACGTTGCAATAGCTGAAACGGAATTTGAAGGTAAAAAAGAACAAAAGGGATTTATACGCTTCCTAACCTACAAGTTGGGTTACCGTTCTGCGGGTCAAATACTCCTGAGTGAGTCAGAGAAATATCTATTAGGTTTCGGTGTAAAACAGATCAAAGCCTATAGACTTCTCTTTATTCGAGATCACTGCGGTTATCGTTTTTATCATCTTGGATACGGCATGCTTTCTGATAAACTCGGTCATATACAGGGTCTATTTGGAATGAATGGTTACAAAATGAGTGGCGGTGAGATATTCATGGATCAGCCTGCGTATCACGTTGATGAACCCATCTTGACCGATAAAAGCCTTGATATCGCTGTTGAGTTTCAAGATGGTCGTGCTGTTCTTCCCAAACTGAAAGTAAAAGCCTTTCGTGATGGAAAAGAGATCGGGCAATGTGGATCCGAATCTGCCGGTGAGTGTATACGTGCAAAAGAAGCACAGAACTGGGTATTTATAACCGGGCTTCATATTCAAGAAAACGATCAGGCAAAGGGTTTGGGACGCTACTTATTACAAAGAAATCTGTGGGAAACGGGCAAGATCGGTTACAAAAATACAGTTATAAGCACGGATTGGAATAATTTCCGTGCATTGCTGTTTTATACTAATTATGGCTATAAGGTAGCTGATACTATGCACGAATTCGTAAAAAATACGGAGGATAAAAATGTCTGAAGTATATGAATTGCTCGATAGAATAAAAGAGCAAAAGCCATTAATACATCATATTACAAACTGGGTTACAATTTATGACTGCGCAAACATAACAAGGGCGATCGGCGCTTTGCCTGTGATGGCTCATGCAATTGAGGAATCATCAGATATGACTTCCATCGCATCAGGATTAGTCTTAAACATTGGAACTCTTACGCCTGAATTAATTGAGTCAATGATAATCGCTGGAAAGAAAGCCAATCAGATGGGAATTCCCGTTTTACTTGATGCTGTTGGCGCTGGTGCAACTGCTCTAAGAACAGATAGCGCTAATAAGATAATGAATGAAATAAAGGTTGACATCATCAAAGGAAATTCTGCGGAGATTGCGATTCTTGCCGGAACTAACGCAATTGTTAAAGGCGTCGAGGCGATGGGTGTAGAAGGGAATTTAATAAATATCACAACAGGATTTGGCAGGGGAAAAAATGCTACCATAGTTATGACCGGTGTACAGGATATAGTATCGAATGGGAAAGATACATATTTAATTGATAATGGGCATAAAATGATGGGTGCAATTGTAGGTACGGGTTGTATGGCGTCATCCGTTATTTGCTGTTTTGCGGCAGTTGAGAAAGATTATGCCTTTGCGGCGACTTCAGCATTGGTCTGCTTCGGTATTGCGGGTGAACTTGCCGCTAAATCCAGTAAAGGACCCGGCACCTATAAAGAAGCATTTTATGATGAAATCTATAATCTTGACAAAGAAAAGATAACTAAATTCGAGAGATACAAAAAAGTTTAGGAATTAATCACGAATTACACAAATAAACGAATTTCACGAGCTACTTAGAAAATAGACCAGCTAATAACACCAATAAACACGAATTAATCAGGTCAAACATCATGGCAAAGAAAAATCTTCAAAACATGACTTTTTATTTCATTACAGATAGGGAACTTTCTGATAAGGATGAAATTGAACAGGTAAGGGAAGCTTTACTCGGTGGAGCTAATATTATCCAATACAGGGATAAGAATTCATCTAAAGAAGTGCTATTACAAACTGCAAGCAAACTCAAAGAAATGTGTGATAATAAAAACGCGATATTCATTGTAAACGATTACGCCGATATTGCTTATGCCATTAATGCAGACGGGGTTCATATTGGTCAGGAAGATATGACTTATGAACAGGCAAGGGATTTGTTAAAAGACAAGATTATAGGTGTGACTGTCCATAATGTTGCTGAAGCGGTTGAAGCTGAGATGATGGGCGCTGATTATCTCGGTGCAAGCCCTATTTTTTCGACAACTACGAAAAGAGATGCAGGAAAATCTATGGGAGTTGAGTTGCTTGCAGAAATAAAGAAGAATGTGAGTATACCTGTTGTCGCTATCGGTGGGATTAATACTGACAATGTTGATTTAGTTATAAAGGCTGGTGCAGACAGTGTTTGTGCGATATCGGCAACGGTAATTGGTGATATTTATAATAATGTAAAATTTTTTGTAGATAAGTTAAAGGCATTGCAAAATATAAAAATGAAAGGAAATTAATATGAAGGAAAAGAAGAGATTCCTCGTTGATGTAGGAATAAGAGATCTGCCTTTTCCGATGAAAGTAATATCGAGAGAAAATCCAGACGGTCAGCAGACAATTGCGAATATATCAATATCTACACGTATCATGCAGGAGTTCGAGGCACGATGGATTGACAAATTCATTCAGATCGTGCATGAGCATCGAAATCGAATAGGCACAAAAACACTAAGGACGAACATATTTGATTATCTCCATGAACTTCAAGCTACAGTGGTAAAGATTGATTTTGATTATCCGTTCTTCATCGAAAAGACAACTCCGATCTCAAAGCAAAAGTGTCTCGTTAGGCATTTATGCACTTATTCCGCAAAGATTTCTGCTGTGGAAGACAAACCAAAGGTTATTTTTAAGATCGAAGTTCCTATCGTAACCACATACCCCGGATCCGCACCAAATATGCCGGGTGGACTTTTCGGACAGTTGAGTATAATAGTATTAGAAGTTGAGGCTAAGGACGATATTTTTCCGGAAGACCTGATTGAGATTATAGATAGACACGCTTTATCCCCAATATATTCATTTTTGTCTGAAGAAGATCAGGCATTTATCATTCAAAAAGTACATTCTGATGAAAAGTATAGCGTTATGGTTCTTGATGAGATAAAAGAGGAACTAGCTCGAAATACCAATATTGGATGGTATTCCGTCCGATGCTCTAATTATGGTATGCTTCATTCATATAGCACAATCATCAGCACCGAAAAGAGCGTATGGGTACCATTCAGTAGTTACGAATCTTAATTCATAGGAGGTTTAGGATGATTGATTTTATTGGAAATGCCGCTGGTATAATATGGGGTTATCTTGTTCAACAGACAAAGCCTGTTACTCTTTCGGCTTTAAAAAAGGCGGTCCCTGAATCATCTACGGTTCTTATGATGGCTTTAGGATGGCTTGCGAGAGAGGACAAAATTCTGATAGAGGTATCAGACGATTCTTATTCATACAAAATATCACTGAAAAAGTAGGGGTAGGTCTTGCATCTACCATTTATTTAAGGGCAACCGCAAGGGATTGCCCCTACAAATTTTCAAAAGGATCAGGAGTTAAGTTATGGTAATACACTACAATAAAATGTCTCCACGAACGTTCTGGGTGCAGAGGTACGAGATACCTTACGATAAAACTAATCTCGACCATCTGGATTACAACATCTCTACATCTGAAATAGAGTGGAAAGACCCGCATAAACACGATGCTATGGAAGAATTCTGGTTTGTGATGAGCGGTGGAATGAGAGTTTATCAAGCGGATGTCGCAACTGATGTCGGTCCAGACACGCTGATAATACACGAGCGCGGAATTTTTCATAGGATGGAATGTGATGACAGGTGCGAGTGGTTATGTATGGCGTTTAGTAACCGTTTTGCTGACAGAATGAAGCAGATTAGAGATGAGAAAGGGAACTACGGCAAACACGATGGATTCGTGGCGCCTGTATCCAGAACGATCTTGACTTCTGCCGACTTGCCACAGATGGAAGATCATGGATGTCAGAGATTCCCAACGGATAAGTCAATCCGTGATCTGGATCACTGGGACATTAATACGTGGAAACCGAATCGAATCTGGAAACCCGGTCATAAACATGACAATATGGAAGAATATTGGTACATACTCGAAGGAAAGGCAAGGGTTTTTCAGGGTGAAGGTGATGATGAGCATAAGTATGAAGTTAGCCCTCACGACTTTATTATACATCCGCCCGGAGTTATGCACCGTATGGAAACTGACGAAGTAGGATGTAAGTGGTGTTGTATAATGTTTAACACGCTTCTTGCAGAACCTCTCAAAGACCTTTTATCACAATAAACAGATGGACAATAATGACATTTCAAGCATATTTTTGCTTATAATTGCTCTGGGACTTTTGCTATTCCTATCGGCTTTCTTCTCTATATCAGAAACTGCGCTATTCTCACTAAGTAAGGCGAGTATAGAAAGGTTCAGGCGAAGCGATAGCAAGTTAGATAGGTTTGTTGCCAAAATTCTCGATGACACACGCAGGTTATTAATCACTATACTAATTGGCAATACTCTTGTAAATACAGCATCTGCTAGCTTAGTTGCTTCTTTTGTTACTTCGCTTATGGGAAATAGAGGTATAGGGATAGCAATCGGTATTACTACGGTTACGCTAGTTATCTTTGGTGATATTATGCCAAAGACCATCGCAATTCATCATGCTGAACCTATATCCAAGATAGTTGTATATCCGATTGACCTTTTCTCAAAGCTGATCTCTCCTGTTAGAAGAATCTTTAGCTCTATGACGGACTCATTAATAGAGTTTATGAGTGGAGATGTTTCAGAGGATAGAGTGACAACCGAAGAACTTAAAACGATGGTTGAAATGGCAGAGGAGGAAGGCTCAATAGAACAACAAGAAAGTGAAATCATCAACGCCATTTTTGATCTAAGGCAGATCACTGCGGCTGAGATTATGGTTCCGAGAACTGAGATGCTCTGCGTCTCTGACGACATGACCCTAGAGCAAGTATTTAAATTGGGACGTAAATCGCAAAGGTCGAAAATACCTGTATATAAAGACGACATTGATCACATATTCGGGATAGTTTACATAAGAGATTTTTTAGTTTGGCAACGTCATAACGTGAATTCTCTTACCATCGCAGAATTTATGGATAGACGTGAAAAGCTGTGGACTCACGGTAAAGGCACGTTAATACGAGAACCATTTTTCGCTCCCGAAACGAGGACCGGGATAGGACTCCTGCAAGATTTTCGTGAAAATAAAACTCGAATGGCTATACTCCTTGACGAATACGGTGGTACTGCTGGATTGGTTACCATGAAGGATTTGCTAAAAGAATTGGTCGGCGAGATCTCAGAGGAACACGGTGCTTCTGTCGAGGAATTCCGCAAGATTGATGATCATACAACCATTGTATTGGGTAAAGCGAGCATAAGAGATGTGAATAAGAAACTGGATCTTGAGCTTCCAGCAGATGGTGATATAGACACCATCGGAGGATACGTGGTCAGTTTGTTTGGTCGTATCCCTGACGTAGGAGAAACTATTTCGTCAGACATAGCTGAATTTGAAATAGCAGGAGAGGATGGACGGCGCATAACTGAAGTCTTGATAAGGAAAAACCAAGACGCAATAGAAGAAGGAATTGACGACGATTACGATTAACGTATTACTCGTCATTTTTTCATTTATGTTAGACCTACTTCTCGTTTTATATATAATATGTTGCCTGGCTTTAGCTGCATTTTTTGATGGTTCTGAAACAGCACTTATATCAGCTAATCGAGTACGCCTCAGAACTATGTCTGAGCAAGGAGATCGCCGCGCAAGAATAGTAGTTCAATTGCTGGAAAAACCAAGCAGGCTATTGGGTGTAACACTTGTCGGGTCGAATTTATTTGCTGTTGCAGGCACGACCCTCGCATCTGTTTTGATTGGAATTTTAATCAGTCACTTCTCAAAAGATGATCACCCAAATCTCAAAGACGCAATAACTACGATTGTAATGACAACACTTTTGCTGATCTTCACGCAGATTATTCCAAAAGCTGTTGGTAGAACGAGGGCAAACTCAATATCTCGTGCCATATCCTCACCGATGAGGTTAGCTTCCATTCTGCTTTATCCATTAGCATATCCCATCGGTAAGGTAGGTAACTCCATAGCCTTATTATTTGGCAGACACAGCGGACAGGATGACACAACAGCGATGGAGGAGCTACGGATTCTTGCTAAATTAGGAGAAAGGCAAGGGACCATCAGACCTCAGCAGAGCAAAATGATCAGCAGCGTGTTTGATCTCAGAGAGCAGACAGTTGGAAGAGTTATGGTTCCTTTGGTTGATATTGTCTCTGTTGAAAAAAATACCAGCCTCAAGGAGTTTTATTATAAAGTGTCAAAGGAAAAATATTCACGGTTCCCGGTATATTCTGAGAGAACTGATAATATAGTTGGAATCGTAAACGTTATGGATGTTCTTTATTCTAGTGAACATCCAATAACTATCAGACAATTTATACATGAAGATGTCGTTTATCTTCCTGAATCAAAGCGAATCACATCCTCTCTGCAAGAACTCCAAAAAAGTCAGCATCCAATGGGCATTGTCGTTGATGAATATGGAGGGGTCGTTGGTATAGTCACACTTGAAGATATTGTTGCAGAGATAGTCGGTGAGATGAAAGACGATTGGGAAGATAAAAAGACCAGTTTCGATGGAACAACACTTGAATGTGACGGCAGGACAGAGATTGATGAAATAAACGACATACTTGGAACAGATATTCCAAACGAAGGTTACGAGACGATAGCTGGTTTCGTGATAAGCCAAATGGACAAAATACCAAGACCATCTGAAGAAACCAGATGGAAAAATACCAGGATCATAATCCTTCGATCTAATAAACGAAGTGTTTTAAGAGTGAAACTTATTATAGAAAAGGATGAAAGTGATGAGCAAATTGAAGTTGGGGATACCGAAGGGTAGTATGGAAGAATCTACGATAAAGTGGTTTGGCAAAGCGGGATATAATATCACCAAAAGCGAAAGATCATACTACCCCAGAATTGATGATGAAGATATAGACATAATGCTCGTGAGAGCGCAGGAGATGGCATATCCTTATGTGCAAAAGGGTGTTCTCGATGCTGGAATAACGGGAGAAGATTGGATCAAAGAAAGAAATGCTGACGTAATCGAAGTCGCTGAAATGGTTTACTCTAAGCAGTTATCGAAACCGGCAAGATGGGTCCTTGCTGTGAAAAATGACGCAGATATAAAAACAGTCAAAGACCTTGAAGGTAAGATTATATCAACTGAATTAGTAGAGGTTACAAAAGCATATCTAGCAAAAAACGGTGTCAATGCCAAAATTGAGTTCTCTTATGGTGCGACTGAGGTGAAAGTTCCATATCTGGCGGATGCAATAGTAGAGATAACAGAAACGGGAAGTTCACTTAGTGCAAACAATTTGAAAATCATTGATGTCGTTATGACTACAACGGCGAAATTGATCGCAAATAAAGAAGCATGGCAAGATGAATGGAAGCGTAAAAAGCTACAAAACATAGCCTTGTTATTGCAAGGGGCGATAGTCGCTGAATCGAAAGTTGGTTTGAAGATGAACATATCAAAAGATGATCTCGTTATGCTTCTCAAGATACTGCCTTCCATGCGTAATCCTACTATCTCATCACTCAGCGACGATGGCTGGTACGCTGTGGATACGGTTATTGATGAAGCGGTAGTAAGGGATTTAATTCCTGAACTAAAACGTGTCGGTGCGCAGGATATAATTGAGTATCCATTAAATAAAGTAATACCGTAAATAATTGAAGATTAAAGATTGAAGATTAAAGATTGAAGATTAAAGATTGAAGATTATGAAAGCAAAAAGATTTGAGGAACTAGAGAGGTTTGGCAGTTATCAAGGGAATTGGTAAAGTCTATCTATGTGATAACTACTCAAGTAAAATTTCAAAAAGATTTTGCCTTGATCAATCAAATCCAGAAAAGCTCTGTATCCATAATGTCAAATATCGCTGAAGGATTTGAAAGAAAAGGGAACAAAGAGTTTATTCATTTCCTTTATATTGCAAAGGGTTCATGTGGTGAATTGAGAAGCCAGCTTTACATTGCATTGGATTTAAATTACATTACTCAACATGACTTTCAATGTAATCTTGAGTTGGCAGAGCGAATCTCAAAATCAATATCCGGATTTATAAAGTATTTAGAATCCTACAGTATCAACACGAATCTTTAATCTTTAATCTTTAATCTTTAATCTTTAATCAAGAATGGAGGTTTTTATGACTCAAGAAAATGAAATAAAAGCTGAAGAAATAACCGAAGAAGCAATGACCACTGAACTTCCACCAGTGACTTTTGAAAGCTTCATTTTCAACCTGTATAATGTATCTCTTATAAATTTAGGATTCCGTGACCCCGAAAGCGGGAAGATAATACGGAATCTGCCTATGTCGAAGCATACGATAGATACTATGGGTATGCTAGAAGAAAAAACCAAAGGCAACCTTACAATTTCGGAGAGCAACCTTCTGGAGAATCTGCTCTACGAACTGAGGATGAGCTATCTGCGGGCTTTGAAATTGGCAGAAAGCGAACCCAAAGAGCAAGCACCGTCAGAAGAAGTAAAGCAAGAATCTTGATTATTCTATTAATATTAAATTATGTCATTCCCACGAAAGTGGGAATCCAGTATTAGAGAAATCACCATAGAAAAATGGAGCCCCGAATGATCGAATTACACTTAAAAAACGTATCAAAATTATTCAGCGAAACGAGAGCAGTTGATAACGTCACACTGACCGTTAAAAGTGGGGAACTGTTCTTCCTTCTTGGTCCCTCTGGTTGCGGAAAAACTACCTGTCTCAGAACAATTGCAGGATTCTACCAGCCAGACGAAGGAGAACTATACTTCGACGAGAAGCTTATGAACAACATCCCGCCGCATAAACGTAATATAGGCATGGTTTTCCAGAACTATGCTTTATGGCCCCACATGACCGTCTATGAAAACGTAGAATACGGTCTCAACATCCGAAAACTACCTAGCAACGAGAAAAAAGAGAAAGTTGCGAAAGTGCTTGATATAGTCCAGATGGAGCAATATGCAGACCGAAACCCGAACCAGTTGTCAGGCGGTCAACAGCAGCGCATCGCACTAGCCCGCGCGCTCGTCATTGAGCCTGACTTACTATTGCTGGATGAGCCATTAAGCAATCTTGACGCAAAACTGCGATTGGAGATGCGCCAGGAAATAAAGCGAATACACTCCGAAGCCGGCATTACTGCTGTCTACGTGACTCACGATCAAAAGGAAGCGCTTTCCCTTGCAGATAGAATGGCAGTAATGAAAGATGGTAAGATTATCCAGATGGGAACCCCAAGGGAAGTATACAACTTTCCGATCAACAGCTTTGTTGCGGACTTCATAGGCGAAACAAATTTTATACAGGGGAAGCTAAAGGCTGGAACAGGCGGAGAGTTCATATTGGATACACCAATAGGCGAAGTCAGGGCAATAGGGGATTCTGTCTCAGGAGATAATTCGATATGCTCCATCAGACCAGAATCCATAATTATATCAGACGAACCAAAAGATAATGTCTACAATCAATTCGACGCAACAGTATCAAGCGTCATGTATCTTGGAGATATCGAGGAATATTGGCTAAAAGTCAGGAACTCGTGGGACATAAAAGTAGTACTCCACAATCCGGGAAAGAATGAAAGGAAAATCGGAGACAAAGTTTACATCCAATTCCAATCACAAAACGCTGTATTACTTTCTAGTTAAGATTTGGTCATAAATACGGGAGCCTTATCACGAATTTCACAAATATAATACGAGTTTTTCACTTATGCGCAAAAATAGCGGAATTAGGACATGCTGACAGCTTGTTTGTGAGTTTTGATTAATAATCTGGTTGACCTTTACCAATATTTGAAAGCATAGGTCGGCATGTTTAAGACTATTCCAAAAATGCTCCAGAAACTACCTACCACGAATTCACCCAATATAAGTCCGATGAATAGTGGAATGGTGCGCCGATACATTTTGACTCCGCCGTATTTCAGAACATTTCTCTTGATCAGCCAACTGAGCATGAGCGACGCCCAAAGCCACTGCATGGAGTAGTCATCACCCAGAGCGTATCCAAGCGGATGAAGATTCCACCATATCAACCGTGATCTCATGACGAGTAACAATATAGTGAATAGGAAACCGATCCCCATAGAACTTACAGCAGGAAAGTTGGTACTGGATGGATAAAATATCCAGTTTTGTAATCTATCAAAAGGCTCTCTGCCAAATGCGCTTACCGCATATCCTGAGATTTTGACCGAAGCACCAAGCCTGTAAAATCCATCTACCAGTATCCACATCGCCGCTATTATTCCAATCGCACCGCCGATTATCGTAGCGAGGAACATCCTTGAATCATTTATATTCGACTGCTGGGCAAGCTTGAATCCTTCGAGCGAGTGAGGCATCGGATGTGAGCGATAGGCACGGTTGAATGAGTAAAAAAGCGAGAACATCGCAAGGTTATTTACACGCAAGTGCCTTGTACCTAGTGCGGTAGTGAGAACTACGCTGGGATCCATCATGTGAAGGTCATGCGCTGGAACTCCAAGCTCTGCCCGCATCCTCGTTATACCTAGAGATAAAAGGAAATATATGATAAAGAAACTCATGATCGCCCATAAAGACATTCCAGCAATAAGACAAAAAACTATAATAAACAGCCATCCTCCAACAATGCCAACTAAAGATAGACGGTAAGCTTTGATCTCACTCGGTTCATCTTTTTCTTTTCCCCAAATAATTCTCCATACACTTTTGAGATGCCTGCGACCAATTATAAGAGCAAAGAAGCATATACCCATATATGCGCCGAAGGATTGCTCACGAACGAATGGAAAACCTGCATATCCATGTATACCAATAACACTCGCCATCATCCTCTGAAACTTGGCGAAAAAGAAGAAAAACCAGCATGAAAATGAAAGGTCAACCGGTATAAGATATCCAAGCCCAATGGCAAATGGAAATAAAGCTACTGTCATCCAACCTATAGCGTTTAATGGGTTTGTCGTGAAAAGATGCCCGATCTCGTATTTGACGAGGAAAAGCGGAATTGTTGGGAAAAGGTATGCCAGACCATTATAGATGTCTATTCCCCCTGCAATAGCAAATCCGATCCAGAACATTTTATCTTTGAATAAAGTCTTTCTTTCTGTTCCAACTATCGCCGCTGGTATCTGAATGATCGGGTATGACAGCCTTTCACGCTCTATCCACTGTTTTTTTATGATAATGTTAGTGCAGAACATTATCAGTAATAAAGCCATAAGAAGCGATGACCAGCTTGCTAGAGGAACTATCCATGCCTTGATGTTTTCAACAGTATAGAGCGTTGAGTTCCCATCATAAAACCCTCTAAGTACGCTTTTTTGCGACACGGTAAGCCATTTTGGCAGATAAGGGAAGAAGTAGCTTTCCCACTCATTTTCAGGGGTAGCGAACCAGAAAGCATGACCAAGTATCGGAATAAGCACCTGTATCATGTCTGTTCCAGCTACGCCCGTGCTGATTGACAGCATAACGTAAATAACGAGTATTTCTTCTTTTTGTAGTAAGTCTTTAGAAAAAAGGCGATGCCATATCTGACTGAGTACCGTCAGCAATATCGTTATAAAGACTACGTTGAAGAATATAGAAAGGCAGGTAGAATAATGCGCTCCACCAAATGATGACCCACCACCGCCGACGTTTCCGCTCATGATCTCCATGCGCATGACCCAATACGTGGAAATGGGAATGAGGGTCACACCTAGCAAAGCTGATTTACGGGTTAGACCCGGAACTTTAACATCCATGATTTTATAATTATTCTATTTTGTGTCAAAACCAAGCAAAACAACAGAGTGAGTATAATATATATCTTCTCATAATGCAATATTTTTCAAACAATGAAGGTTGACTTGAGATATTTTTTATAATATCATAATAACCGATAGTTGTATAAAAAGCATTTTTAAGTCCAGTGATGTCTTTGGCAAAGTTGGGGCCGCTAAATATAAGGTGAGAATATATGAGCGAAAACATTGCAACCATAATTACAGGAGTTTCTCTTTTAACAATATTTATTGCAAAAGATGATGAAAGTTATATGGCTAAATGTCCGGAACTTGATCTTATTACCGAGATGAATACAAAAGAAGAAGCTTTAAAAGCTATTGTTGAGATGATAGTTGAATATGCAGAGGACTATAGATCAAATGAGGATATGTATGTCCGTAGTCCAAATAGGGCGCATCATAAACCCTATATTGATGCGATCTTAGCATGCAACGATGAATGGGAACTCATGGAACTCTTAGAGATAAGATATGCCCATTTACACTTATGAAGATATGCGATATGTTCTAAAGAAGCTCGATTTTATGCCGTTAGAAGCAGCGCACATGAAACATGGCAAAAGGTTCTGGAAAATAATGTTATCCTTCAAGTAAGAATTAGCCATAAAGGTAAAAGGGATATTCCACGGGGAACATTCCATGAAATGTTACGCCAAGCAGGCATTGATGAGAAGATTTTTCGATCGATCTTGAAGAGTTAGAAGCATACTAAGTCGCTATCGGCGGGTGCAGTTGCAAGCTTTTTAGAAAGGATGGATAGATAGATATGGAAGTTACTCTTGAGAATTTAGAGGATTTGAGGAAAAAGATTGACCAGATTGAGCATGATTTGATCGAAGTGCGAAAAAACTTAGATCAGATAACCTCTGCTGTCAGTCCCAAAATAGAGGTTGATTTGTGTTCCAAGCTTCAATGTGTAGATCGGGAAAAGCTAAAGAAAGGGCTTGATGAATGGTTTAAGCAAATGGGTATTGATGTTCAACCTGTCAGTATAGAGGAATTGCATGCACTATGCTTGAAAGAAGGGATTAAACCCGAAGATAATATTCTGAGTAGGGGTATCATCGAAATGCGAGAGGAGTGATCCGCTATGTATTATTTCTTTTTAGACGCTAGTGCATGGGGAAAACGGTATGTTACAGAAGCTGGCACACCTCTAATTAGTCGCTTGTCGATACTGTGCCAAAAAAACAAATATTTGCATCAATACTTGCGATTGGTGAGTTAGTATCCATTTTGATAAGAAAGAAAAATTCCAGATTGATCTCAGAAACGATTTATTTGAAATCTTTATCTGCTTTCTATGCGGATGTTATGGAGAAATCTGCTATAATGCTCCAATCTGTTCCAGACGATCAAGTTTGGGCATCCTTATCTTTTATTCAGCAATACTCCATCAATGCCACTGATGCAATAATTTTGCGCAGTGCTTTGAATATAGCAGATACGCTTCGAGTATTGGGTCATGACCTTGTATTGGTTACATCAGACATTCGTTTGGCAAATTCTGCGCAGTCATCAAATCTTGTGGTCTGGAATCCTGAGAGAGATGATCAATCTTCTTTAGAAGAACTGATCTCGATTCAATAGCCTAACTTAACAAAGGATATTTAGGATGCTGATAGTGAATTCTTCTAATAACATTCCTATTCGATTAACAGCATATCTAACCAATGAACCATCAAATACGAGGATAATTTTATGGAAGCGCTAAAAATATTTGAGAAATCAAAAAAAATCAATTGGGATTATGATGAGGAGGCTGACGTGCTTTATTTGTCTATTGATGAACCACGACCAGCGTTGGGTATGGATGCTGGTGATGGAGTTATATTACGCTATGATGAAGCAGATAATGAGTTAGTTGGTCTTACTATAATAGGATTACGGGCAAGGTTGATTAAGAATTTATCATCCTTACATCAGAAATCCAACAAAAAGGAGAAAAGATGAAGCGTGCAATTTTCTTTATTTCCGCTATTATAACCTTATGTTCGTTTTCATCTCAATTATGGGCGTTACCAGAGGGTGCGGTTGCAAGCTCTTTAGAAAGGAAATGATGATAATGGCTAAAACTGTCATAGAAATACCTGATGAAAAATTACCCGAACTAGAAGCATATAAGGACAAATTAGGCGAAATATTATTATTAGGTTTATCCCAAATGAAGATACAGGAAGCTTTGTTGCTCTATCAGAGAGGGGTCATCTCAATAGGACGTGCCGCGGAGTTATCTGGCATTTCAGAGCAAGAAATTGTCCGATATGCACGAGTATCAGGAATTTCTCCTAGATGGTCTGAAACTATGCTAGAGGATGAGCTAAGATGAAAACTGTCTCAAACTCCGGTCCAGTGATGTCTTTGGCAAAGTTGGGATCGCTGGAGTTGTTGTATAACCTTTATGGACAAATCTATATACCATCCGCAGTATATTTTGAGGTAGTTATTCATGGTTTGGATTCTGGTTATCCCGATGCCTATTATATTAGGTCATCAATACTAAAGGATCATATAGCTATCATCAATGTAAGTGATAGTGAAATGTCTGATGATATTTCTAGCTTGCCTTTGGATGTTGGGGAAAAGCAATCTTTATATCTTGCTATCCGAGATAAATTTGATTTAATATTGCTTGATGATCTCAAAGCCCGTGAAGAAGCAAAAGCATTAGGGTTAAATGTTAAGGGAACTCTTGGAATTATTGTTCAAGCATATCGTGAGGGATACATTAATTTGGATGAGGTCGAAGAAATTATACAGACTATTATCGCTAGAGACGATATATGGATTAGTAGTGAATTATGCCTTAAAGTGCTTGATGAATTGAAAAAATCTTGATTCTTTACTATAATACGGGAGGGAAGAATGAAACGAGCGATCATATTTTTTATTACAGCTTTTATATTATGTTCGTTTTCATCTCAATTATTGGCGTTACCAAAGGGGGCGGTTGCAAGGCTAGGAATAGGAGAGGTAAATGCTGTTACTTTTTCTCCTGATGGTAAATATCTAGCAGTAGCAACAAATATTGGAGTCACTCTACTCGATCCTTTTAACCTCGCTGTAATCTACTCTTTTGAGACAAATGAGCAGATGACTTCAGTCGCTTTCAACTCGGATGACTCACTGCTTGCCAGTGGGAGTTGGGATAAAACAGTCAAGCTGTGGGATATGAGAAGCAGGACGTTGGCAATGACGCTTGAGGGGCATTCGTCTTCGGTGCATTCAGTCGCCTTCAGCCCTGATGGCTTATTGCTTGCGAGTGGGAGTTGGGATAAAACAGTCAAGCTGTGGGATGTGAGAAGCAGGACGTTGGCAATGACGCTTGAGGGGCATTCGGATGGGGTGGAATCAGTCGCTTTTAGCCCGGATAGTTCACTGCTTGCGAGTGGGAGTTGGGATGGTACAGTCAAGCTATGGGATGTGAAAAGCAGGGCGCTGGCGGCGACGCTTGAGCATTCGGATTTTGTGACTTCAGTCGCTTTTATCCCGGATGGTTCACTGCTTGCGAGTGGGAGTTGGGATGAGTTACAGAGGAATGGTACAGTCAAGCTATGGGATGTGAAAAGCAGGACGTTGGTGGCGACGCTTGAGGGGCACTCGGATAGGGTACTGTCTATTGCCTTCAGCCCTGATGGCTCATTGCTTGCGAGCGGGGGTGATTATACCGTCAAGTTATGGGATGTGAGAAGTAGGACGCTGGCGGCAACGCTTGAGAGGTATTCAAGTTCAGTCGCCTTCAGCCCTGATGGCTCATTGCTTGCTTGTAAGGGTGGTAGTAACAGTATGGTCAAGCTATGGAATGTGAGAAGCAGGACGCTGGTGGCGACACTTGATACGTCTTCGGTGGAATCAATCGCCTTCAACCCGGATGGCTCATTGCTTGCAAGTGGGAGTGTTAATGAAACAGTTAAGCTATGGAATGTGAGAAGCAGAACGGAAGTAGGAACGCTTGAGGGACATTCATCTTGGGTGCTGTCAGTAGCCTTCAGTCCTGATGGCTTATTGCTTGCAAGTGGGAGTGGTGATAAGACAGTCAAGTTATGGGATGTGAGAAGCAGAAAGCTGGTGGCGACGCTTGAAGGGCATTCAGGTATGGTGTGGTCAGTAGCCTTCAGTCCTGATGGCTTATTGCTTGCAAGTGGGAGTGGTGATAAGACAGTCAAGTTATGGGATGTGAGAAGCAGAAAGCTGGTGGCGACGCTTGAAGGGCATTCGTCTTCGGTACATTCGGTCGCCTTCAGCCCAAATGGCTCACTGCTTGCCAGCGGGAGTGAGGATGGAGTCGTCGTGCCACTATCAGTTGTAACTGGCGTAGTCAAGTTGTGGGATGTGAGAAGCAGGACGTTGGTGGCGACTCTTGATTCGTCTTCGGTGGAATCAGTTGCCTTCAGTCCGGATGGCTCATTGCTTGCCAGTGGAAGTTATAAGGAAGTCAGGCTATGGGATGTGAGAAGCAGGACGTTGGTGGCGACGCTTGAGGGGCATTTGTCTTCGGTGCATTCAGTCGCTTTCAGTCCGGATGGCTCATTGCTTGCCAGTGGAAGTTATAAGGAAGTCAGGCTATGGGATGTGAGAAGCAGAGAGCTGATGGTGACGCTTGAGGGGCATTTGAGTTATGAGGTATCAGTCGCCTTCAATCCTGATGGCTCATTGCTTGCCAGTGGGAGTAATGATGGTACAATAATTCTTTGGGATATGAAACCATATATAGGGCAAATGCCACAGCAACCGAATATTGTTGTGTCCGATAAAAGCTACAATTTCAATGATACCCCTATAACAACACATAGCGACTGGAATTTCAGCATATCCAATACTGGAAACTCAGACCTGACGATAAATAGTATAGATTCTGATAATCCTGCCTTTACAGTAACACCAATAGCTTTCCCACAGAACGTAGCTCCCGGAAAAACCCTAGATGTTGCAGTGTCTTTTACTCCTATGGATGAGAAAACTTACACAGGTATACTAACTATAAAGAGTAATGACCCTGACAGTCTGACTATTTCTATATCGCTTGAAGGTAATGGAATAGTTAAGCATGATAAATTCTCTGTTGGTGATTATGTGAAGGTTGTCAAAACTGGAGATTCAGGATTAAATATACATGAAAATGATCCAACTGGCGAGGTAATAAAGGTAGTTCCAAATGGTTGGCTTTTTAAGATAATAGGCGGTCCCAAAAATAATATTAATGGAAATAATTGGTGGGAGACACAAGAAGAAAAATACGAAACATCTTTCATCAAAGGTTGGGTTGCTGAGGATTTCCTCGAAAAAGTATTATCAGATAGTATCGTTCCAACTGCTGTTCCTGACTATTTTACCGCAGTTTCCGCACAAGAAGGGATTGAATCCGCAATAAAATGGGCTGAAGAAGCAGATAAAAACTCACATGAATGGGAAGGATATTGCTTGAGATTTGTGTCACAAGCTTATGGTCTAGGAGTGAATGTAAATCCCAAAACAACAGGCTGGAGTTCACCGAATGATGCGATCAGCAAACTAGGAGACAAGTTTTATCCAGCCAGTAAGAGTTGTAACCCACCAAGAGGCGCTTTAGTTATGTTTTCAGCGTTGGGAGAATATGAGCCTTATGGTCATATCGGAATCTATCTGGGCAATGGAAAAGTGATACATGCGTATGTGACACCTCGGGTTAATGATTTAGCTGGAAAAGATGGTGTTGAGCAATTATCAACAATCGGTTCTTATATCGGTTGGACATATCCGCCAAAAGAATGGTTTGCAGTATACGATTGTGATGTGAATTCAGATGGCGTAGTTAATATCCTTGATCTCATGATTGTCGCTAAGTCTTTTGGGAAAGATGTGAATAATGCGAAAGCGGATGTGAATAAAGATGGTATAATAGATGCTCTTGACCTTAACATAGTAGGACAGCATCTTGGTGAAGTTTACAAATAATCTTAATTTTGACACAGTATTTCAACGTTTTTCACAACCCCCTAACCCCCTTTGCTAAGGGGGAATGTTGGTACGACTCGATTTATTCCCCATTAGCAAAGGGAATACTCCACATAATTCCTCCTTAAAAAAGGGGCTAAGGCATAGGCATTGAGCTAAGGGAACTTGACAATTCCCCCTTAAAAAAGGGGGATTAAGGGGGTTGTATTTTTGGGATATTTGCTATGAAAATTTATTATGATCCAAAATTAAAAGAATTATCAAGAAAACTCAGAAAAAACGGCAATCTTTCTGAGGTATTGCTCTGGGAACAATTGAAAGCTAAGAAAATGAAAGGCTATCAATTTATGCGCCAAAAACCGATCGGTAATTATATAGTTGATTTTTTCTGTAGCAAACTAAAGCTGGTGATTGAGATTGACGGTGAAAGTCATGACCAAAAATTAGAAAAAGATCGGTTAAGACAGCAGAAATTGGAGTCTTTAGGTTTATCTTTTTTGCGATTCTATGATCTGGATGTGAAAAATGATCTTGATGGTGTAATTAGAGTTATTGAATTATGGATTGATGAATTTGAATTGAAAACAACCCCCTAACCCCCTTTTTTAAGGGGGAATTATGTGGAGTATTCCCTTTGATAGTGCGGAATAAATTGAGCTAACCCCCGATAGGTAGGAATAAATTGAGTCGTATCAACATTCCCCCTTAAAAAAGGGGGCTAGGGGGTTGTTTTTAGAACGTTTATGTATTTTTTAACGATTACAATAAGGAGAATCAGGTATGGATATACAGGTTATAGGCATAGACCTTGGCGCAGGTACAACCAAGATCGCTATAGTTGGGTCCGATGGAAAACTCAAAAGCGACATCAAAGTCGTGGAAACCGTTGAAGATCCAAAAGTATTTATGAAAAACATGAAAGCCACGATCAATGAGCTTGCTAACGACAAAGTAAAGGCAGTTGGACTAGGTATTCCATCATGGGATGGATTGAACGAGGTTATCCAGCACTCGCCTAATATGCCAACTTACGAGGGTGTTTCTGTAAGTGGAGAACTCCGAGATGAGTTTAAAAACCTTAAAGTCATTGCTGATAACGATGCAAATGTCGCTGCCGACGGTGAAAGACGTTTCGGAAACTGGAAAAAAGGCACTCTTGTAGTCTATACCCTGGGAAGTGGAATAGGTGGCGGAGTAATACTTTGTATTAAAGATCATTATATTAAATTGCAGGGAGATACTTACAAAGGCGCAGAACTTGGTCACGTTTCTATTCCTGTGCCATCTGGAAGGACAAGCAGGCTTTGCGGTTGCGGACATATTGACTGCTTCGAGGCACATGCTTCTGCAACCGCTGTTCGTGACGAAAGCGCAAAAATGGCAATGATGGCTTTAGCACACGGTAAAAAAAGCCTGATCTTTGACAAGATCAAATCTGATAAGGATATAAAATCAAAACTGCTATCTGGAGAGCCGCAGGAGTTAGTCAAATACATTGAACCCCTGCATGTAAACCTTGCGGCTAAAGATGGCGACGAAATAGCTCTGCAAATCGAGGATCAAACTGCCCAGGCTTTAGCTTATGGACTCCGAAATGCGGCGCAAATATTCGATCCTGCAATAATAGTGCTTACTGGCGCTATGAGAAAATGGGACCGTATGGTGCAAAAAGCAGAGAATATATACAAGAATCTTCTTGGTGTCGTACCGACCATTGATATCGGTGTATCTGAATTAGAGAACGCCGGTATTGTTGGCAGTGCGGCTATGGCTTTTGATGCAATTGAATAAAAGAATTGGAGATAGGAATTGGCTAAATATACTGTTAAATTCAAACCTGATGGTAAAGTTGCTACCGTAGAAGAAGGTACAACTCTAACTAAAGCGGCTGATATAGCCGGTATAACAATAGATTCGCCCTGCGGTGGAAAAGGAACGTGCGGTAAATGTAAAGTCATGGTTTACGCTGGAAACGTTGAACCGCCAAATGAGGCGGAAGAAAGATTCTTTACCCATGACGAACTAAAAGATGGTTTAAGATTAGCTTGTCAGACAGTCGTTTCGAGTGATTTGGAAGTGGTTGTCCCTCAAGATTCACGGATCAGGGCTATCAAGATACTTTCCGCAGGAATTGGGCGTGAAGTACGATTACATCCAAATATATCCAAGATATATGTGGAACTTCCAGAACAGACTCTTGAAAGACAAATATCTGATTTTACGAACATCAAAGAAGCATTGAAATCGAAATTTCCTGATGTAAAGACTGATCTGAATATGCTCAGGGAGATACCTTCGATACTTCGCAAATCAAAATTCAAAGTAACTCTTGTGTTAAATGATAATAAGCTAATTGATATTGAACCCGGTGATACGACAAAGAAAAATTATGGCATTGCAATTGACATCGGCACAACGACTGTTGTAAGCACTGTCATTGATCTGAACACCGGTAACGATCTAGCTGTGGCATCTGCTTTAAATACACAAGCGACCCACGGCGCAGACGTTGTCTCAAGGATCAATTATACCGTAGAAAATGAGAACGGTCTTAATGAGTTGGGTGACAGGATCGCTCAGGTTATAAATCAGATTAACGAATATGCCTGTGCAGAAGCTCGTGTAGATAGCAGGAATATACACGAAATGACCGTCGTAGGCAACACGACCATGACCCATCTTTTCTTAAAGGTGCCTACCCGTAACCTAGCTGTCATGCCTTACGTTGGCGTATTTAGTGATCCAGTTGAAGTCACTGCAACCAAAATGGGTTTCAACGTTAATCCCTGTGCAAATGTATACGTGCTTCCCAATATCGCTGGTTTCGTAGGTGCGGATACCGTTGGCGTTATCTTAGCTTCTGCTTTGAATAGAAGTGAATCTGTCAAATTGGCAATAGATATTGGCACAAACGGTGAAGTTGCTCTTGGCTCACACGAGAAGCTTTTGACTTGCTCCACTGCCGCAGGTCCTGCATTTGAAGGCGCAATGATAACTCACGGGATGAGAGGAGCGCCCGGCGCCATTGAGAGAGTAGAGATAACTGACAGCCCGATCTGTCAGGTCATCAGGGGAGGTAATCCCATCGGGATATGCGGTTCAGGCTTGATTGACGTTGTTGCTGAGATGCTCAGACTCGGTATCGTTGATGAAACTGGTAGAATGACTGACCCTGATGAACTGGATATATCAGCAGAACTGAAAACATACATACGCCGAAATGATGAATACGGTCTTCACTTTGTATTGTATGAATCTGATGGACAAAGAGTTGTGATAACTCAGAGAGACATTAGACAGGTTCAACTGGCAAAGGGCGCAATAAAAGCAGGTGTGGAAATACTTATGCGCAGACTTGGTATCAAGCTCGAAGATGTATCAGAGGTGCTATTGGCAGGCGCATTCGGCAACTATATCAAGAAAGAAAATGCCATACGTCTTGGACTTATCCCAAACTTCCCGCTGGACAAGGTGCATTTCATCGGTAATGCGGCAGCAGCAGGCGCAAAGATGGCTCTTATGTCTAAGGAAGCCAGAGAAGAGGCAATACGAATCTCAAAAAGCACGGAATACGTTGAGCTTGCAACAGACCCTAACTTCCAGAATGAGTTTATGGATGCAATGATGTTTCCAACTGAATCATAAAAGTATGTGAAAGAAAGTTTTTTATCACGAATTTCACTAATAGGACGAATTACACGAAAGAAAATAGTTCTATATACCCATAGGCTATGAACATTGAATAATTAATCGCATAATAAACCTGACTGGATTCCAGCCTTCGCTGGAATGACAAACACAGGCAAAATGTCATTCCCGCGCAGGCGGGAATCCAGAAAAATACGGTTAATTCTTTTACCCGATCATTTAATCAAACTTCATAAACTAACTCCTAGACTTTTCTTCATGTTCGTGAAATTCGTTTATTTGTGTAATTCGTGATTAATTCTTAATTTTTTTCGCGATCAAGTCGGAAGAATCAATTTAGTTTCATTAAATCCTTTCTAATAGGCACATTCTATATGATTCCTAATGATATAGTTTTAGAGGAACTTTTAAGACGGCATTTCGGTATAGACGAATTTATACCGGGTCAAAAGGAGATCATTGGCAATGTTCTCTCCGGCAAGGATGTGCTGGCTTTTGTGCAAAGTGACCATTCCTTGTGTTACAAACTGCCTGCACTTGTTTTTGATGGTATAACAGTTGTTGTATCGCGCCAGAACATTGTGGATGAAGCCAATGACCTTCTACCATCGGTATACATCAGCAACTCTCCCGCAATAGATAAACGTATCCGTGAAATGATTGATGGCAAATACAAAATTATCTACGTCGGACCTGAACAGCTCCAGAATAGATCATTCCTTTTCGCGCTAAATAAGATACCAATATCCCTGCTTGTCATAGATAACGCCGAGTGTATATCAAATTACGGTTACGATTTCAATCCGTACTGCCTTAATATCCCAAGAGCAATAGCAGATTTAGATACTACTCCAAATATTTTGGCTTTAGTTGGTGGTTGTACTGAACAGACACGAAACGATATCCTGAAACAATTGAAAATGGATTTAGCAGAGATAATAACAACAAATGTATTGTTCTCTAATACTTCACTTGAGGTTGTCTCTACCTCTTCTGATAAAGAAAAGCTTGACATTCTCAGCGATCTCATCCGAAAACAGGACGGTCAAGGGATTGTTTATACAAATACAAGAAGCAAAACAATAGAGATTCAAAACTTCCTGAAAGATATTCAGCTAGACGTTTCAGCGTATCATGGCGGAATGAGTCGTGATAAACGTAATGAGGTTGAAAGGAATTTTGATGATCACAAACTGAAGATCATCGTTGCGACAAGTTTCCTTGCCCTGAAACTAAAAACATCCGTCAGTTACATCGTACATTTCGATATGCCCGACCGATTGGAGAGATATTATAATCAGATTAGCGATAGTCCTGCAAGATGCACCCTTATATATTCTCCATTAGACAGAGGATTTCATCACAACAGTATAGAGCGAGGAACTGTATCTCTTACGGAGGTATGGCGTATCAGTGATATGCTCAAACGCTACTGGAAAAATACCCCTACAAAACTTGAATCTAAATCAAAAAAGGAACAGATCACAAGTAACAAAAATGAATGGCTTAAAAATCACTTTATGAGCCTAACTCCCGAAGCACGAAAAGAGCTTTTGAAATTGAGAGAAATATACGAAAACCTGAATGAACGAGACAGGAATTTCTACTCTCCAGATGAATATGATCTCTATCTTGAAAGCGAACACTGGAAGGCTTTTACCAGTAAGATGATTGATGAATACGAACAATGCCATATCTGCGAAAGCAGGGCAGAACACATCCATCATCTGAATTATAGAAATCTAGGGAAAGAGGACAGCGATGATGTTGTCGTCCTTTGCTCAAAATGCCATTGCTATGTACATCCCAATAACCCCATGACGAAAAAAATGTTTGAAGAAAAGCAAGAAGCAGATAAAAAGCAACTCAGCTTTCTCAAAGATGAAACCAATATAGATCATCTGACAATTATTCCTTATGAGCAGATAGAGTCAGAAACTGAATTGGATCGAAATAAGCTATTGTTAGCACTTACTGAGATGCAAAACGCAGATATGCTGGAGATCATGCCCGATTGCACAACATTCGCTAGAGTGAAAATCCTTGTACCACAGAATCAATTGGAGTCTTATGCAGAGGGTAATACAAATCGTTCTTTGCTAAAATGGCTTATGGAAAAGTCAGAATCAGACCCATACGGAGATATAGACATAAATCTCTTATCAATGAGTAAAGAATTGAAAAATTCCCCTGATTCTCTGGAATACTCATTTTTGGCTCTGGATCATGTAAAATGTTTGTCATTTAGACCAATACGCAAGGGTATAACATTGCGCCTGATCGATCTGGACGTTGCACTAAGTGAAGATACGTTCGAGAGACTCAAAGCATCAAGGTACGAGTCGCTTCGATTGGTAGATGATTATATAAATACCAAGCAGTGCAGATGGAAATTCCTTAATGAGCATCTTCTGGATAATTCTGGTGCTGAATGTAGGAAATGTGATAATTGCACATCCACTCAGAATATAACTCCAACATCAACTGAACATACTACAGTTTTAGAGGTGCTTCTTGAAAGGGATAAAGCTCCCATTATAATCCTCAGTTGCGCAGAAAAGACAGATGGTCTAGTCGGCAGGCGTGACATGGTAAAACTCCTACTTGGTCAAAAGACGAAAAAGATATTGCGGTATGGGTTTGATCACGTGGAAGAATTTGGTTGTCTGTCGAAAATGCCAAAAAAAGACGTGTTAAATCATATAGATAATCTAATAGAACGTGGATGTTTGCAAGTATCAAGTCTGTTCTTTCCCATGATTCAGTTGACGGATATTGGTCGAAAAAGGCTAGTAAAAATAAAGTCTTAATTCTATAATCAGTTCAAAATTTTGTGTTGAAGATACTTAAATTCTCAACCAATCCAAAATGCTTTAGGTTATTTGCCAGAAGGATAAGATCATAATGAAGGCAAGTTGAGGCAATCAAAACTTATATTCTAAGTTCAGGATTTTACAGTGTATTTTCTTCTTGACAAAATCTTTTTTATATGATATTGTGTAGATGTTGAGTTGTACTATTCTAGTTGTTAGATCCCTGGTTCTCGCATATTTTGCTCTGACGAGGGATTGCGCAAGGTAAGCTTGAACCCCTCTTCCCGGCAACACAAGCATTGATCTATTTTGGATCAGCAACGCAAGTGAACTCGCTTAGAAGGAGTATTGGGGTTTACAAACAAGGAGGATCACAGAATGGCTAAGGGCAGCCACAGAAGGCCCGATAAACGGAAGAAGAAAAGCCTTAAAAATTCTGATGAAATTAAGGACTTGCAGCGCGTTAAAGACAGAGAAAGAGAAAATAGAAAAAGCAAAGACTTTGTAAGACAAATGCGCGGCAAGAAATGGGACGAAGAAGAATTCGACGTGGAAATAGAAAGCGATATGAGGTAGCGATCGACTATCTCTATCTGATTTATCTCACCTTTCTTGCTTATATAGCTTGGCTGCATTTATGAATGCAGTGAAAATGGCAGCTATCGGTGGGCTATTTTGCCACATTACTTCGGGATGGAATTGAACTCCAATACTAAACCTGCGGTTTGTACCTTCGATCCCTTCGATCACACCATCACGTGCAACAGCAGAAATTGTGAAGTTAGGAGCAACTTTCCTGACCGCTTGATGATGGAAGGAATTTACCCGTATTGTTGTTTGTCCTAGTATATCCAGCAAACGGCTTCCTTCTTTTACGTCAATGGTCTGTGTTCCATACCATCCCGGTGCAGTTTGGCGATGCTTTAGTATATTGCTCAAGTCTGTGTTAATATCCTGGTAAAGTGTCCCACCTGCTACCACATTAAGTGTTTGTATACCACGACAGATACCAAGTATAGGTATGTCTTTTTTTAATGCTTTAGTGGTTAAGTATATTTCGACTCGATCTCTATCTGCGTCAACTTTACCGAGTCCGGATTCTGCTTCTTCCCCAAAATATAGTGGGTCTATATCCACACCACCAGAAAGCAGTAATCCATCTATAATCTCAAACGAGTCATCAAGACACGCCTCATTCTGTACAATTGGGATTACTATGGGTGTTCCACCTGCATTTTCTATTGCACTGATGTAGCTTCCACCGATTGAATTTTCTGATAAATTACCATCTGTACCGCTCGTACCGCAAGTTATACCAATAATTGGACGCATTGTATTTCCTTTGCTTTTTGAAGTCATCACACCACAACACAGAAACAGTATGCCTGAAAGGGTCACACAGGTAAATAATAATATACCTAGTGATATATATAAAGCAATCCTATGTTTCATCCCTTATCCTTCATCCCTCATCCTTTTTCTATGTATTTACTCACCGATGCATAAGCGTTGTGATTATGAATGCTTTCAAAGTTTTCTGTTTCTACCATAAACCAAGTAACTTGCTGAATCTTTTCAAGTTCAACTGCAATGTGCCGAACCATATCCTCTGCAAATCTGGGATTGTCATAGGCTTTTTCGGTCACGTATTTCTCATCCTCTCTTTTCAAGAGGGCATATACGTCCGAACTTGCGGCGTTTTCCACCAAGTTTACTATATCCTCGATCCAGACAATGCCATTTATTCTGATCCTGACGGTGACTATACTACGCTGGTTATGCGCACCTCTATCGCTTATCTCTTTTGAGCATGGGCATAAACTCATCACAGGGACGTTTACCTCAAGAATGAATTCATCACAATCACTTTGAGATGCAATGAATTTACACTCATAGACCATAAAGCTCTTTTGACCAGACACAGGGGCAGTCTTTTCGATAAAGTAAGGGAATGCCATCTCAAGATGCGCGCTTTTTGCGTCGAGTTTTTCTTTCATCTCAGAGAGTATCGGGCTTATATTATGAAACGTCATCCGACCTTTGTGGCGATCGAGTATCTCTATGAACCTGCTCATGTGCGTTCCACGAAAGCTACGGGGAAGGTCAACGTACATATTTATAGTAGCAATAGTATTTTGATGTTTGTTTTTCTTGTCAAGTACAACTATCGGATACTTGACGCCTTTAACACCGACTTTATCTATGTCAACTTCGTGTTTTGCGGATTCTTTTTGAACATCATTCATATTAGATTATAAGATTTAAAGATTATAAGATTTAAAGATTATAAGATTGGAATCTAGATTTTTGAATTTTCTAATCTTTAAATCTTATAATCTTCGATCCCATATCTAGCTCCTTCCTTATCAATATCTAAAATTAAGACATAACTATTGACTTTATGTCTCAAAAAAGCTTCTTTCATGCTTTCCCCAACTGCCTGACTATCAGAGTCATGGCAAAAAGCCGCTAACGCTGAACCTGCACCACTTATGGCAACGGCAACGTTGTTACCAACGGATCTTGCAGAATCAAACACATCATGTATACCCGGTATCAACTCCGCTCTATATGGTTGGTGAAGCTTATCGTCCATAGAGATACCAAAATGGGTAAAATCACCTGTTGCTAGAGCGGCTACCAGAAGTGATGCCCTACTTATGTTAAACACGGCTGTCGGCAGATCAACACTTTGAGGAAGACGTTTTCTTGCCTCTTTAGTTATGATGTGAAAGTCTGGCACGACTACCACAACGGTCAAAGGCTTCGGCGGGATAAGCTTCATATATGCAACATCTTTTTCTACAAAAGATGCGATCGTCACACCACCAAGCATGGATGCGGAAACGTTATCAGGATGCCCGTCCATTTCCGCCGCAAGATTAAGTATCTGCTGAATTGTAAGAGGGTCCCCAGCTATTGCATTGGCAGTCATTAGCCCGCCTATTATAGCTGTTCCACTGCTTCCCAGTCCACGGGCAAGTGGTATGTTATTTATGATCCTGATACTAAGAGGTGGGATTTCTTCATCTATACTATCAAAAAGCCTTTTTGCTGACTGATATACCAGATTACTCTCATCTCTGGATAATGTATCAGAACCCTCGCCTTCTATTTCAATATTTAATTTATTGCTTGTTTCTAACTCAAATGTGTTATAGAGATTCAATGCCATACCTAAAACATCAAATCCTGGACCAAGATTTGTGGTTGATGCAGGCACAATCACTTGGGCTTTACTCATTATGCAACTCCGTAGGTAATAACAATCGAATTAATAACTTTATCTCATAATTTCATCAATGCTGACTTCAAAACCGACTAACAGTTTTGACTTAGCATTTTCACCAATTTCCCATCTACCGTAAGGAACATAAGCGCCTTTTATCAAAGTGTAAACGTCAATTGCTTTTGCTTCAGGATCAACAATCCAATACTCTAATATACCAGCCTGTAAGTATTCAAAAAACTTGGTTACCCTATCCTCTTTTGCTGTGCTTTCGGATAATATCTCTATCACAAGGTCAGGCACACCCCAGTACCTTTCTGTAATTCTGTCAAGGTGTTCATTACTCATGAAAACTATGTCTGGTTGCCTGATAACTCCTTCCCATAATCTGACATCCAATGGTGAATAACATACTTCACCTAGATTTTTTGGCGATACAAAATTTCCAATTAATAGATGTAACTTACTAGAAATTTTTTGATGTTTTGTTGTCGGTGCTGGTGTAATGATAAGCCTCCCTTCGGATAGTTCTATTATCCTGTTAGTTTCAGGCAGTTTGAAATAATCCGACTCTGTCCATTCACCTTGACGAGGAAATAGCTTTAATAACTCAAATGTCAAGTTTTCCTGTTGGCTTATTTCTTCAATTGATCGAGCCATAACCATCACTTCCCTTGTATGAGTTCAGTAATTTCAAGAATTCTTTGAAGTCTTGCGGTAGTTGGGTCATAACCATAGTTTATCTGCCTCATCAGTTCAGTTGCCATCAAACGCTCACAGGTGTTTTCGATAACCAATATGCTTTGTCATAGGACTCATCTGAAAGTGATGATACAGAGAATGATTTTTTATCAATTTTGGGTATATCAATTGATTCTATTACTTTATTCATAATTCTCATAGTGTTTCAGTATTAGTGCTTAACCAGATTAATAATTTAGGAAATAGCACACGGATTAACGCGGATAAGACGGATCAATACAGATTAAAATAGTGATTAATAATCAATGACTTTTAGTTTACATAAGACAAAATTCTTATTAATCATTAACAAAATCCGTGAAAATCCGTCGTATCTACGTCAATCCGTGTGCTATTCTTTTATATTAATCTGATGAATCGCTACTTCTTCAAACTTGCCACCGCATCAGCCATACGAACCAAAGCCTTCTTTATGCTCTCCATTGATCCAGCGTAGGATAGCCTTAAATAGCCGGCTCCATACTTGCCAAATGCTGTTCCTGATAGAGTAGCAACACCAAATTTGTACAGCAGATAATCAGGAAATTCCTCAAAATTCATCGGAACTTTGGTTACATTCGGGAAAACATAGAAAGCGCCGAGTGGTCTTTTGCAGGATATACCTTCGATAGCGTTAAGACCGTCAACGATGGTATCCCTTCGGCGTTTCAGTTCTGCTACCATTTTTCCAACGCTGTCCTGTGGACCCCTTAATGCCTCAAGACCCGCCATCTGGATAATCCCTGCTGTGCAAGAATTGGAGTTTACCATGAGCTTTGTGATCTGTTCTGCCAGTTGAACGGGCATGACTCCATAGCCCAATCTCCATCCAGTCATCGCATAAGTCTTTGAGAATCCCTCAATGATGATTGTACGCTCTTTCATTCCCGGCAGAGATGATATGCTCTCGTGCTTTGCGTCGTCATATATAATCTGACTATAAACTTCATCAGCTAACACTATAATGTCGTTCTTGATAGCCAGATCAGCGATAATTTCAATATCGCTTTTCAAAAGCATGCCGCCAGTAGGATTATGAGGTGAGTTTATAATAATCATCTTCGTTTTTGGGGTGACACTATCAATAAGCCTTTGAATATCAAATCTGAAATCAACAGATTCTAGCAACGGAACAGGCACGGGCTTTGCCCCGATAAAGTTTATTACAGACTCATATATTGGGAATCCAGGGTTGGGATATATAACTTCATCACCCTCATTAACACAAGTCATAATGCCGAAAAACATTATGGGTTTAGCACCGGGTGTCACGACTATTTCATTTATATTAACATCAATCTTTCTGGTACTTGATATATACTCCGCAATAGCCTCTCTTAATGCGGGATAGCCTGCGGCGGGACCATAGTGTGTATAGCCATCTTTTATAGCTTTGACTGCGGCATCACATATATTCTGTGGAGTATCAAAACCCAGATCTCCTATTTCCATGTGAGCGATGTCACGTCCTTCTGCTTCCAATTTATTTGCCTTCACCAATACGTCGAAGGCTGTCTCAGTACCAAGTCTGCTCATTCTTTCTGCAAGATAACCCATCAAACAAATTCTCCTTTTAAATCATTTTAATAATAATTGTAACCGTTAAAAATAGCACACGAATTTTCGCGGATTTGATCAGTGAAAATCCGTCCAAATCAGTGTTTATCCGTGTGCTATTTCTATCCTATTATTTTTGAACTGTGCCAAAATTGTATTTTTAATGATTACAATAATTAGGAAATTTTATCACGAATTGCACTAATGGGACGAATTTCACGAACAAAAAGAAAAGTCAATAGGTCAATGAGTCTATGGCTTTGGCTTAAAACTCGTAGACCTATTCTTATTCGTGTAATTCGTTCCTATTCGTGACATTCGTGATAAAAAAATCGAAGCCAATAATAAAAAAACTAAATTGAAATTATATCATTCATAGAGATGATACGTCAAGATAAATCCTTGATACCATCATATATGGTATCGAATAGACCCTCGATATCCTGTTCCTCAACTGATGAGAAAGCAACCCTTATATCAGGTCCTCCTATTGCAATTACTCCAACGCCGTATTTTTTGAGTAAGTGAATTCTAAGACTTTCAGGGTCAACCGTTTTCAATTGCAGGCACATGAAATATCCTGAATTGAACGGGTAGTAATTCCACGCATCCCCATATTTACCTTTACCAAGCACCTCTTTAACCCTGGATGCACGGGCTTTGAGAATCTCCGCCTTCTTTGCTTTTTCTTCGGCAATGGTAGGGGATTTCAAGGCCTCCAGTATTAGAGTTTGTGATAGATTAGCACAATTGGAAATACTACTTCGTATGCAACCCATGACTTTACGTTCCATAGCAGAGAAAACCTGTTCTTCACCATTGCGATCGCCCAATCCAAAGCTGATGAACCCAATCCTGAACCCCCATGCGTATTCTTCTTTAGATGCGCCGTCAACCTTGACTGTAAGAACTCTAGGATGTAATCCAGATAAATAACCCGCTATTGATTCTTTGAGTGTATCTTCCTCGTAGAATAATCCAAAATATGCGTCATCACATACAGCGATAACGCTGCGTCCAGAATCTGCGACGTCATAGATCGCTTTTGCAGTCTCTTTGGCTTCTGCGGGTGTAACGGTATAACCTGTCGGGTTGTTCGGGAAATTCAATATCGTCAGCACTTTACCAGATGATTCAGCGGCTTTTGCCAATGTTTTACGAAAATCGTCTGTGTTAAACCCGCCTTTTTCATTGTAAAGCGAATACATACTTAACTCCGCACCGTATCGAGTGCCGAAAGTCAAAGGGTAGTTATCCCAAACTTTATCAGCGACTACGACCTGATCCCCGGGATCAACAAAAAGGTCAGCAGAGATACTTAACGCATGTGTCAGACCATTGGTGACAATTGGATTGCTTAGGCTTTTATCACGCAAAGACGGATTTTCTTCCAAAACTTTTTTTCGCCATGCTGTCCTAAGATCAAGTCTACCAGACGCAGGTGCGTAATCAAAAGAGTCTTTGGGTGCAATGTCACTGATGTGCTTTTGAATAGACGGTAGGTGCATTGGAGTGCCTTTCTCAGTGGCAATGCCGATGGTCGCATTTGTCTTATTTGCTTGAGCCTTAGCTTCGGCGCTTTGACTCAGTATCCCTTTGGGGAAGTAGATTCGCTGACCAAATTGTGACATCATATCAAACAAGCTTTCGTTATTTTTTTTAATTGTGTCATTAAGCTCAACAGCCAATGGATTCAGTAAACTCATTATGTTTTTTACTCCTTTTTGTATTGAGTGCGCAAGCAGAGATTCCGCAGTCTATGGTTAGTCCCTCACCTCAATATTGCAATCTTGCCCGTTTTAATCTCAGTTTTTCCGTCAACCTTAGTCTTTAAAGCATAGATGTAAACACCGCTAGCCAGTTTTAAGCCATTAATATCCCAATAAAGCTTATCATTTCGGCTTACAACGTCTTCACTTTTAGTATAGATCAGTGTTCCATTCGGGGTGTATATATCTAGTGTCAACCTATCTACAAGTGTCTGTAAAGTGTATTCAAAAGTTATAAGCCCATTTTTATCAGGTCCGGGGTTGGGATAAACTTTCAAAATGGAAAGTATACCCGGCGCAAGGTTAGTTGGAGTTGAATTTACGGTCAAATAGTAGTGCTGGTTTGGACTGTAACCTGAATTTGAGACTACTTCCACATAGTAAATTGCAGATTTACTTGCCTTAAAGCTCAACTTTTTCGTTGATTGCCCTGGTTCATTGGTTTCAAATAACATTTTCCCCTGAACATCAAAAACCTGCAATTCGTAATCAAGACCATCAGGAATATTTTCAAGTAAAATTGTATTCATTGTGCTTGCTTCAGCGTTAAAAAAATAAAAATCCAAGTCATTCTGATCCCATATAAAAGACACATATCGCTTACCAATTTCAAGAGGTCCATAAGCCTGAGTAATAGTGTTGTTTGGTTCGTAGGTATCACCCAAGAACAAATTAAACGTCATTGTGACGCCTCTAGCACCTATATCTGTGACTGTGATCCCGCTGTAAGTGCCATCGTTTGCACTGCTGTTTGGATTTGTAGAGGGAGTGAACTCTGTCTGCTTATCCTCTGCCGAATATGCCGCTCCAGACGTAGGTTGTCTCGATTCACGATCAGGGTCATTTGGGTCCTCTACATAGGCACGATGTGGAAAACCGAATGATTTTGGCTGATTCTCGTCTATATGCCATATTATTATGCCCGATTCTGGCAGATACGTATCATATATCGTTCCTGCCTTATTATTCCTGTTTTCGATCAAGAAATATTCTTTTCCGTCCTTTCCCGGTATATCAACTTTATACAGGTGTTTTTCAGAAGGCAGTTCCAGAGCATCAATAGAGAAAGTTCCATCTTTTTTTAGTTCAGTAGGAACCAACCATCCCCTAATACCATTAGACCTGTCTGCATCAAAGTCCCATTTAAGATAACTGCAAATATGGGCAGGATGCTGTCCGTTGTCAAGGTAAGGACCAAACATCCCCATCAGGCACCAGTAACCCACAGGATAATCGTAAGCATAAAGGTCAGGAGCGCCAAATTCGTGGAAAAACTCATGGCAATAGATACCAATATCTACTCGATTCACATCGGGGTCTTCGGAAACTATCATCGCTGACATTATACGTTTGCCATCAAAAATACCGGGAACTGCATCAACATTCGCTGACCATATATCGTCAGGAACTCCTGTAGAAGCCTCATCATTACCTGAATGTATAATAATAAGGTGGTCCACGTATCCATCGTTGTCTCTATCATATTTGGAAAAATCAACGTCAGCATCGGCATCAACGCAGGCTTCTTGCACTAATTCTCTGTATCTATCGGTTGCTATGTTACCTGCGCCATAATATGACATCTTCTTGCTTGCCCGATACCAGCTATCACCCTTTGGCATTACACCGTTCAAGTATCCGGGGAGAACCTGCATTTGTCCATAAGAAACTTCATTATAATATAAATACATAGAGGTTCCTGTTTTACCAAAAATAGCATCATCAAAGGTTACTGCGGGTTTCTTCCCCGGCTGATCAGAGAAATCAATACGGAGAACGAGAACGTATTCTATACCATCGGCTTGTTGAGCATAATCTTTTCTGGGAACATCAGGATCGAGCATCTGCATCTGATTAATTTTTGCGATGCTCATCATGGGTTTCAACGGGTCGCCATCTTTGAAAAAAAGCTTTGGGTTTGGAGGCGCGCAATAGCTTACGGTTGCAATAAATATAATAATAACTATGCAAAATGAAATAATCTTCATCTATGCCTTTCTTAAACTCCTACTATCTGGTCAACTTCAGTGGAGATCAGTTTGCTGGGGTCTTCGTAAATGACGGGTCTCATACGAAGGCTTGTTTGAATTGGTGCAAGTTCGAGATTGACGGGTAAATAAATCCTGATCTCTGTACCTTTACCTTCACGGCTGGAAACTTGGATACTGCCCTTGTGATCTTTTATTATTCTATTGACAATGCTCAAACCGAATCCGCTGCCGAATTCTTTGGTAGTATACCCCGGTTTAAATATGTTGTCAAGGTCTCTCGTTGGGATACCGACCCCTGTGTCCCGAAATATGATCTCGATACTTGATGTGATCTCTGAGTAAGCAACCGATAGACACAATGAGCCACCGTCTTTCATTGCCTCTATCGCATTAATTATTATATTACTGAACACTTCTTTGAGTTTTCGGGCATCACCCTTAATTCTAGGGAGATCATCTGACAATTCCAGAATACAATTTGCATTTCCAGAATACAGACAACCGTTATTATCGAGTTTAAAACCTGTCTGAGATATGACTGATTGAAGAATAGAATTAACGTCAACCGTATCTATAACCAAGCTCTCATGTTTTAACGTCCCTAGCAAGCTAACCATTTCGTCATAGCACTTTTCTTGATCCGACAGGACTTCCATTAGATTTTTATTTATTTCACCTTCAACTTCTCTGCTTGTGCGTCTTAGTTTGGAACCCGCGACGCCGATGAGATTTTTGATCCTGTGTGCCTTTGAGTATATGCTCTCACAGGCTTCAGCGCGCCCTACATCCATCAATGAAAGAGAAAGGTTGAAAAGTATCTTAGCAGAATCATCCGTTACTTCATCAATCCACTGCTGAAAATCTCTGACTATCTCCTCGTTCCGCTGATAGAAATAAACCTTCGCAAGATTGTAATAAGGGCTTGCATAATCGGGATCGAGCTTTATAGCTTCTCTAAATTCCCTCACAGCTTTATCAGCCAGACCCTTTTGAGAGTATAAGACGCCAAGATTATTATGAGCTTCGGCAGACCAGTCAGCTAGTTCTAATCCCTTCTCATAAGCCTCAATTGCAGGCTCTATATCGTCAGATACATCATCATAAAGCCCGCCGAGTAAGAAAAATGCGTTATGGATGTCTTCAAAGTCTGGTATTTCCTCGTATATTTCTAACAATTTTTGGAGCTGGTTTATTGCTTCCTTTCGATATTCTGGATGTCTGTATCTACTGCGCGCGTAAAGCAAAGCCAGATGAAACCTTGCTTTTAGGTGATCGTAATCTGCGATCAAAACCTTCTGGAGTTTATCTATTGCACTTTTATAATCATTCCTGCCTTCGGAATCTATCAATGCTATGTGATAGATAGCGTCAGAGTCGTCAGGTTTAAGGTTAAGTTGTTTCTGGAATGTCTCTTGAGCATCATCCCATCTTTTGAGAGATATATAGACAACTCCAAGATCGTGGAAAGCATCCTGAAACGTAGGATCAATTTTTACTACTTGCTCAAGATCGGAACATGCTTTCTCAAGATCACCGATGGAAAAATACGCCTTTCCACGACGATAATAGGCTTCGACGTAATTTGGGTCAAGCGAGATCGCCTTGCTAAAACTTTCAATACATTCAGGTATCCTCTTATCATCATTCAGGACAAGCCCAAGCGTATAATAAAACAGCGGCACATCAGGACGGATACGAATCGCAGTATTTAATTCATCCTGAGCCTCGTCAAAGAGACCCATCTTGTAGTATACTGCGCCGAGATTATGGTGTGCGCTTGCATATTCAGGGTCGAGGTTTATCGCCCGTTTATATGCGTCAACAGCATACTCATAGACCGTAGATTCAGCGTAAAGGTTGCCAAGTCTCCATTGGTCTCGTGCTTCGGGATTACCCGGCTTACCTTCCTGACTAAATATTTCATCATCAGATGTTGTATCTCGAAAATCTTGTTCTGGCATTATCTATCACACTCCTCGTTTCATTAAGACGAGTAGCGGTTTACTTGTTAATAGTTTTCAGCATTTCTCTTTTTTCCAAAATGGATATAGGGAAGGTTTTCTGAAAATAAGTAGCATAAAACGAGTAGACATGCGTTTTTAAAACAACCCCCTTTATCCCCCTTTAGCTAAAGGGGAGAACTATTCCCCCTTTGAAAAAGGGGGGAAGGGGGGATTTAAAATGTCACCTATAAAAATAAAGCTGAAAATTAATTTGGTCAAGCACTAGTACTCAGACACAATGATTTTTTATGGATTCCCACTTGTGTGGGAATGACAAAATCAGATACGTGTCATTCCCGTGAAAACGGGAATCCGTAATTTCTTGTGTGTCTAAGTACCAGAAGCTTGGGTTACAATGCACATTTAATTAAGAGAAGTAATATAACACTCTGACTAGAAAAGAATACCTCGATGGGTATAGATTGTCAAGCATTTTTTATTTGTGAAACTTTTTTTTAATTTATGGAATAAATCATATAAATCAATATGTTTTACAAGTATCTTATAACCAATTTTATAAAAGCAACAATTTCTGGATAAAAACATTATACCCTATACCTTGAAATAGATTGATACATTTAACAAGGCGTATAATTAAAAGATTGTAACATCTATATTTTAGACTTCACTTACCATTTTTGGCTCTTTGAGACACAATTACCGTCAACAGAAAGGAGGACGGCATTAAAAGCCGTATTCCAAGATATGAAATCTATGCTAAAGATTATTCAGTTTACAAATGCGTTGCTCATTATCTTCATTATCGCTGGTTGCGCTACGAATTTCGCCACGTACAGTCATGGTGATATTTATATGAAGCAGGGCGATTATGATAAGGCAATAGGTGAATTCAAACAGGTTCTTGAGAAAACGCCTAATGATCCCATCACGTTGTCTTCTATTGGCATAGCTTATTATGCTAAAGGGGATTATAATCAAGCCATAACCTACCTGCAACAGGCTAAAAAAGCAGACCCAAAACACGTTGACGCTTACGTTTATCTTGGAATGGCTTATGAACAGCAAGGTAAATATGATGAGGCTATGTCAGAATATGATGGTTGCCTCGCATTGCGACCAGATAATACAGTTGTCAAGAAAATAGAGCGACGACAAGTATTTTTAAGCCGTGAAATAGCCCAGGATTCTGCTAAAAAAGCACTCCAGAATGAAATAGCACTTGCCAATAGCATTAGCACGATTCCCGATAACACAGTAGCTGTTACGGATTTTACCAATTCGGGACAGACTAAGGAACTCGATCTTCTTGGAAAAGGTCTAGCCGCAATGCTCATGACCGATCTCTCGAAAGCTAAAGCATTGACCGTTGTGGAGCGACTGAAACTAGAATCTCTTTTTAATGAGATAAAACTCGAAGGTGTTGATGCCAGCACTGCTGCAAGACCAGGGTTACTGCTTGGCGCTAGTAAAATAGTAACTGGTTCGTATCTGTCACTTGATGGCAAGTCGCTGGATATAGTCAGTTCTTTAACTATGACTAAGACGAAAACCTCAAGACCTTCTAAGAGTATTTCCGGTGGCATAGATAAATTCTTTGATATTGAGAAAGAGCTTGCTTTAGGAATAATTGATGACATGGGGATAGTTTTAACTGAGGCAGAGAGAAATGCCATAGTAAAAAAAGTGCCGACACGATCCTTCGACGCATTCATGGCTTACTCCAGAGGGCTTTACTATGAAGATAAGGGGATGTACAAAGAGGCGGCTCAAGAGTACCAAAAAGCGATATCTATAGACCCAAATTTCATGGAACCTAGAGAGGAACTCAAGAACGTTGATGCTCTTACGGTGGAGACAAAAAGCCTTTCGTCTATGGAGAAGCTTCGTACCGAAGTTGCTTTGAGTTCTCAGCAGGAATTAAGGCTTAGTGAAGCAGATACAAATGCAACTCTTGGACTCATCTCTACCCCGTCGTCTGCGATCATCAATCCTCGTGGCGGAGGCGTTAGCGGACTTGTACCAACTGATAAGACTGTGGAAGTTGATGTAATATTTCCTTGATAGGATGAAATAAGTAAAGAGTAAAGAGTGATGTGAATATTGTATCAATGGTTTTTTATCCATTACTGATTACTCATCACTGATTACTGATTTGAGGAGCATAAAGTGGCAAGAGTAATTTTTATATCAGCATTAATTTTGTGTCTTTTAATTGAAGGTACTGCCTTTGGACAGGTTATCTTCACGAGTAACCCTCAACCGGTGAGCGTTTACCTTTTGCCATACCTGCAAAACTGGAAACTTGATAGCCAGAATGAATCTAAAAGCGTCAACCAGTTCAGCTTGCCATTGTTCATTAACATCAAACCGACAAATAACTTGAAATTCTGGATCGTTGACTCGTTTTCTACCTCGTCTCTCGATAAAAACGGGAACAAGATTGATCAAAACGGGATCAGTGATACAAAGGTTAAAGCTTCATATAGTATGTTTGACCAGCATTTTCTGCTTACACTTGGTGCAAATCTTCCCACAGGTAAAGCAGATGTGGATACAAAGGAACTGGAACTTGCTAACTTATTATATGATGAGGTTTTGGGGTTCAGGGTGAATAAACTCGGCGCAGGACTTGATATTGATGCAGGGATGGCGATTGCGGCAAACTCAGGTCCTTATGGATTGAGCTTATCTACAAGTTATTTGCGAAGGGGTAGCTACACAGACGTTAAAGGCAACACTTCGGATTATAAACCCGGTGATGAATTTGGAATTGTGGGAACATTTGATCTGATTACTGACAAAGCAACTCTCAACGGTGATGCTGGCTATACGCATTATGGCTCAGACAAAGTCAATAGCACAAAAAGCTTTAAAGAGGGAGACGAAGTAAGGGGTAAAATACTTGTAACACTCAGGTTTGATCCTGTTATACTTGGACTGTCTTTGGCTGATACCATCAGAATGAAGGATAAAATCATTGGTTCCAACAGTGTGCTGACAGTTGAAGAAAGCAACAGTCATGGAAACAGGCTTGATGCTAATTTTATAGGTCAGTATCTTATAACAAGGCAACTTTCCGTTAGTCCACTAACAGGGCTAACATTCATAGCAGATAATGGTTATGGAAAAAGCGGGGCATTTGTGTGGAACCTGGGCGGGTCAATTCAGTTTGCGCCTAACAGGGATGCCTCATTTAGTCTTAACGCTAAATATCTTAAAGGTAATATGGATAGTGGTGATACTAACATTTCGGGTTATGAGGTGGGGTCTATTATAGTAATAAAGTTCTAAATGGTTTAGTTCTTCCGACTTGAAATTGGAAAAATATAAGAATATAAATCACGAATTAGGGGATGGCTCATTTTCCATTTTAATTTGGGTAACACTTTTTGAAACGATTAAAAATCCCCCCTTCCCCCCTTTTTCAAAGGGGAAGTTAGTTTCCCCCTTTAGCAAAGGGGGATAAAGGGGGATTTAAAAACGTTAAGAATTGAATTTGTTACCTTAATTGTGAACCATGTCCGAATTAGAAAAAAAGTCTATAGGTTATATAAATCTACAGGATTGAAACCTATAGACCTATTTTCATTAGTGAAACTCGTGATAAAAGGATTTTATTTGGAATAACGCAATGAACAGATTGTATAAAAGCAAGAAGCCATTGGATTCCTGCTGAACTTGGAGATTATCTAAAATGCCAGCAAGGTCAAGTATATACGCATTTATTCGTAGTTTATCAACCTTTTTATTATTATTGTTTTTCATTATATCCATGTTTACCTGCGGTAGAGATGATGTCACAGAATCCGTAAACGTGAAAACCGCCCCGGCAAAGATGGAGATAACGATGTCGCCCAAAGCATCCATCAGCAATATAACATCCGTCAAGCTGACGGTCTCTGGACCTGGCATGAGCAATATTGATGCGGATCTGACGATTAATAAGGAACTTGGTCAAGCATCGGGTTCCATCAACGTTCCAATCGGTAATGACAGGCTTTTCAGAGTCGAAGTATCTTCTGGGGGATTTCTCCGATACGTGGGAGAGCAAAAGACTAACGTCCAGAGTGCAATATCCATCAAGATATCCGTAGGAATTAAGCCGGCTGAGGGCGTGGGAGCCATAGGCGTTAGTGAGCAGATAAAAGGAAAAGGCCTGGTTCTGGCTATTGGTGACTATAATATCTTCCTTACAAAATCTCCCGGCAATCTCAAATTAATCCAAAACCTTGTTAATAATTTTGGCACTACTGCAAAACTGAAATTTGATCTGAGTCTAGGTAGTGCATTAACACAGAATAATATTCAGGCTTTAGATCAAGCCTTGAGTGGCGGTGGCTTTCAGGTTAAACAGGATGAGTCTTCCAATTCCGATAGAAACTCTTACGATGCTATTTTTCTCTGCCTCCCTGCTGTAAATCCCTCTACGAGTCAGATAAATGCTTTTGTGGACTTTGTTCGCAATGGCGGTATGTTGCTACTAATCGGCGCTGCAGATGAGAATTTAGATCCTCTAAATCTCATAGGAAGTGTCTTTGGATTGAGTTTCGATTATTCTTTGATCACCTTGCCGGGGGGTAATCCTACTTCAATAACACTAATTAATTTGGCTACTCTACCCATATTTGACGGCGTAGGGGCTATTGAGGCATCTAACGCAAGAAGCCTTATATTGAAACCAAGTACTTTGAGTGATATGAATACTTACAACGCCGCTACACCCGGAACAAACGCAGTAACAACACCGGATAAACCAAAGATTTTTGTGAACCCATCACAGTTGGACCTGGGAACAATTCTCGATTCGGGTCAGGTGGATATACAAAACTCTGGAACTGGAACACTCTCGTGGAATGTAAGTACGGATACACCCCTGCCGTCATGGTTGAAAATTTCTCCCGTTAGTGGAATAAATACTTCAGGACAGAGTAGGAATGTTTCGGTAAACGTAGACAGAACAGGTCTAAGCCCCGGTGAATTCAGACAAAACGTTATAATAAAATCCAACGCAGGCGATGGCAATTTGTTGGTCATCATGAGCGTACCAGAACCTGCACCATCATTATCACTCTCTCCATCTTCAATAGACTTCGGCTTAACGGATACTCAGAAGACATTTAAGATAACCAATAATGGTGGAGGCACGCTTGATTGGAAGGCATCTAAACAGCAATCATGGATATCCTTGTCATCATCAAGCGGGTCACTATCATCTGGCAACTCTGATACCATTACTCTGACGGTAAATAGATCGGGCTTAAAAACAGGTTCGTTTAATGACACAGTATCAATAACCTCTAACGGTGGAAATGGAAATGTAACTTTATCTATGTCAGTACCTGAACCTCTGCCATCGTTATCATTCACACCATCATCTATTGATTTTGGTGTGACAGATACTCAAAAAACGTTTAGCGCTAGTAATATTGGCGGCGGAACGCTAAATTTAGCAATAAGTAAACAACAACCCTGGCTTACGGTGTCACCCTCAAATTTATCGCTATCGGCTGGTGAAGTAAAAACTGTCACACTCACAGTCAACAGAGCAGGAGTGCAGCAAGGTACATCTAAAGACGTTGTTTCACTTACATCAAATGGTGGAAATGGCAGTATTGCGGTTTCCATGACGGTGCCAGAACCTCCGTCATTGCTTTTGTTCTCCCCATCATCATTTGATTTTGGCACAGCAGATACGCAGAACACATTGAAAGTGAGTAATAATGGCGGTGGAATACTGAATTGGCGGGCATCTAAACAGCAGACATGGCTATCGTTATCACTAGCAAGCGGATCATTATCATCAGGGAATCAAGATTCCATAACTCTAACAGTAAATAGAACGAACCTAAAGCCTGGTTCATATAAGGACGTTATTTCACTTACTTCTAACGGAGGAAATGGTGAAGTGTCAGTAACCATGACAGTTCTTGAGCCTTCACCTTCGCTGACTTTTAAGCCGAGATCATTTGATTTTGGTACAGCAGATACTCAGAATACATTAACTATCACCAACGCTGGTGGAGGAAACCTTGTATGGCAGTTATCTAAACAGCAACCCTGGCTATCATTATCATCTACAAGCGGGTCTACACCATCGAGTAAGTCAAATGATATAACAGTAACGGTGGATAGAACTAATCTGAAACCCGGCTTATACAATGATACCATAAAGGTAGTTTCAAGCAACGGTAATGGTGAAGTGCCGGTAACTATGGAAGTTCCTGAGCCGGCACCTAAGTTATTTTTTGCTCAAGAGCCAATTGATTTTGGTACGACAAAATCTCAAGAAACAATAGCACTCGGTAATATAGGTGGAGGGAGTCTTGCATGGCAAGCATCTAAACAGCAACCCTGGCTTTCATTGTCACCTACAAGCGGGTCCATACTAGCCAAACAAATAGCAGTTGTGACCATAAATATAGATAGAACTAACCTGAAACCCGGATCATACAATGATATCATAAAGATAACCTCTGACAATGGTAGTGGTGAAGTATCAGTAACTATGACAGTTCTTGAACCTATACCAGTATTGTCCTTTGATCCAAAGTCAGTTGATTTCGGCATAACAGATACACAAAATACACTAACAATAACTAACACTGGTGGAGGAACACTAACGTGGCAGGCGTCTAAACAGCAACCCTGGCTAACGTTATCATCTACAAGCGGGTCGCTAACATCCGGGAAATCACAGATTATCACATTGAACGTAAACAGGGCAAATCTGAATCCGGGTCCATATAAGGATGCTGTAACACTAACATCCAATGGTGGAAATGACAGTGTACCAGTGGCAATGACTGTACCTGAACCTGCACCTTCGTTGTCTTTCGCCCCAACGTCAATTGATTTTGGTACAACAATTGCTCAAATGACACTGACTATCCGTAACGCTGGTGGAGGAACGCTGACATGGCAGGCATCTAAACAGCAACCCTGGCTTACGTTATCATCAGCAGGTGGGTCGTTAACATCGGGAAAATCAGAAACTATAACGGTGAGCGCTAATAGGACAGGTCAAAATCCGGGTTCATACAAGGATGCTATATCGCTAACATCCAATGATGGAAATGGTAATGTACCGGTGACAATGACTGTACCTGAGCCTCCGCCTTCGATGTCTTTTGCCCCAGCGTCAATAGATTTTGGTACAGCAAGCACTCAAGCGACACTGACAGTAACCAACATTGGTGGAGGAACGTTAATATGGCAGGCATCTGAACAGCAATCCTGGCTTTCATTGTCATCTTCAGGCGGGTCGCTAACGTCTGGAAAATCAGAAACTATAACGGTGAGTGTAAATAGGACAGGTCAAAATCCGGATTCATACAAGGATGCTATATCACTAACCTCTAATGGTGGAAATGGTAATATACCGGTGACAATGACTGTACCTGAACCGCCTCCATCGTTATCATTCTCGCCGTCATCATTGGACTTTGGCAATACAAGTACAGAACAAATATTGACCATTAGTAACGCTGGTGGAGGAACACTGAACTGGAAGGCATCTAAACAGCAACCCTGGCTGTCATTATCGCAAACAAGCGGGTCACTGACGTCTGGTAAGTCAACCTCACTCACAGTTGATGTATCCAGAGCGGACTTGAATCCCGGCTTATATAATGACGTTATATCTTTAACTTCAGGTGCAGGAAACGGCAGTGTCGCTGTGACTATGGGTGTAATTTTGACCACCCCGATAATGACTTTCTCCCCATCATCTTTTGATTTTGGCACAACAGACACTCAAAAATCCCTGACTATCAAAAATACAGGCGGAGGAACGCTGACGTGGCAAGTATCAAGACAGCAAGAATGGATTACATTGTCTCCGGCTGTAGGTTCACTTAGAACAGGGGAATCTGCTGTGGTTTCGGTGAAAGTATCTAGAGATCATACTGCACCTGGTAGCTATAAGGATACTATATCCATAACAACTAATGCTGGAAAAGGAAGCGTACCAGTAGCAATGACTGTTCCTGAACCACCGCCAGCCCTATCATTCTCCCCGGGATCACTAGATTTTGGGTCAGACAGTACGCAATTGACTCTCACTATAACCAACAGCGGTGGTGGAACCCTAAACTGGCAAGCATCCAGCAAAGAAACATGGTTTTCTTTATCTGCAAAATCTGGTTCTCTAGGAAATGGCAAATCAATAAACGTCACGGTGACTGTTGATAGGTCAGCGATAAAGCCCGGTTCTTATTCTGGTAATATTGATCTGACGTCAAATGGAGGGAATAGCAGTGTCCCCGTAAGCCTATCAATGCCGGGACTTACATTCTCACCGTCGTCACTGGACTTTGGTTTGTCTGATACTCAAAAGACGCTAACTATAAGTAACACAGGTGTTGGAACATTGACGTGGAAGGCATCAAATAAAGAGACATGGTTATCCCTAAGTTCGACAGGCAGTTCATTATCAGCCGGGTTATCCATCAACGTCACAGTAACGGTATCCAGAACTAATCTGCAACCATTTGATTATAAGGATACCATAGTTTTGAGATCTAATGGTGGAAATGGTAACGTGCCAGTCAGTATGCCAATACCAGGGTTATCACTCTCTCCAACTGCACTGAATTTTGGATCAGCAGATACACAGCTAAATCTCAAAATCAGCAACGTTGGCGGAGGTACGCTAAACTGGCAAGCATTAAAGAAACAGACCTGGCTGACTTTGGACCCAACCAGTGGTGTATTATCAGCAGGAGAATCTGCTGATGTTACGGCAACAGTATCGAGAACGGGCATAACCCCCGGCTCTTATTCTGACGTCATATCCATTAATTCTGATGCAGGTAATAATACTGTGTCAGTCAACATGGACGTAGCGGGATTTTTTATCTCTGCAACATCGCTTGATTTTGGGTCAATAGATACCCAGAAAACTGTAACAATTACCAATAGTGGAAGTGGAAATTTAATTTGGCAATCATCAAATAAAGAAGCGTGGTTGACAGTCAATCCAAACAGTGGCACAATTGCATCGGGAAAGTCAGTTAATTTTATAGTGGCGGTTTCCAGAACAGGAGTAGACCCTGGCGACTATTCTGATACTATTATAATGACGTCAAACGCTGGAGAACGTCGTATCTCAGTCGCTATGTCGGTAGCAAATCTAACCTTCACACCGACATCGTTCAATTTTGGTACAACAGAAACGCAAGGAAGATTAATAATCAGTAATACTGGTAGCGGGTCACTGTCGTGGTCAGCGGCAAAAACACAAAGTTGGCTTAGTCTATCCTCTGCAAGTGGATTTATTGCAAAGGGGGCATCAACAATTGTTACAGTAACAGCAAATAGAGTAGGAGCCCCTCCTGGAACTCAAACGGATACAATATCACTGACATCCAATGGTGGTAACGGAAGTATACCGGTGACAATACAAGTTCCGGGGTTATCGTTCTCACCAGCATCATTGAGTTTTGGTGTAGGAGATACAAATAAGACCCTGACGATTAGCAACGTAGGCGCAGGAGCGCTGACGTGGCAAGCATTGAAGAAGGAAACATGGCTGACACTGAGTTCCACAAGCGGATCAGTGGATGCAGGCAAGTCAGTTACAGTCACAATAACAGTGGCTTCAGGGATGGACCCGGGAACGTATACTGATACGATAGCTCTTACGTCAAATGGTGGAAACGGTAATGTGCCGGTGACTTTGGCAATACCCGGTTTATCATTCACTCCAAATACGATGGTTTTTGGGACGTCTGATACTCAGAAAACATTGGTAATCAGTAATTCAGGCGGCGGAACACTGACGTGGCAGGCATCGAAGCAACAGCCATGGCTGACGATTAATCCCGCTAATGGTTCATTAGATGCCGGAAAATCAGCCAATGTTGCAATAACAGTATCAAGAACGGGACTGTTGCCCGGTAATTATAATGATACTATATCTCTCACATCCAATGGCGGAAATGGCAGTGTATCAGTGTTAATGCCAATACCGGGACTGGCATTTACTCCGCCAAATATTGATTTTGGAACGTCTGATACTCAGAAAACATTGGTAATCAGTAACTCAGGCGGTGGTACACTGACGTGGCAGGCATCAAAGCAACAGTCGTGGCTGATAATTAATCCCACAAATGGTTCAGTAGGTGCAGGAAAATCTGTAAACGTCACAGTATCAGTGCTTAGGGCACGCCTTAAACCCAGCATTTACAATGACGTAATATCATTGACTTCGGATGGTGGCACGGGACAGGTGCCGGTTGTTATGACGATTCTCAATCCAACGTTGTCAGTATCACCGACATCGCTGGACTTTGGAACCACAACTATAAATTTGCCGTTTAATATCGCTAATCTTGGTGGAGATGTCCTGAATTGGCAAATAGATACAGAGAAATTACCTGCATGGCTCAAGGTAGATTCAGCAAGTGGATCAACAGTATTTGGAACACCAACAACAGTGACCGCAACAGTCTCAAGGCAAAATCTGGAGTCAAGTAGATATGCGACCACAATACCGATAACCTCCAACGGTGGAAACGGCGCTGTACAGGTAATAATGATAGTTCCAGATCCATTACTATCTGTGTCGCCAACATCTTTGAACTTCGGTACAACTACTACTCAAGACGTATTCCTTGTCAACAACATTGGTGGAGGAACGTTAAGTTGGAATATAGCTGTTGACTTTCCTAAATGGTTAAGCTTACAGCCACTAAATGGCACTGCAACTAGCGGTGGTAGTCCCTCTAGGGTTTCTGTGACAGTTAATAGGCAAGCTGTAGGCACACCGGGGAACTATAATTGGAATGTTACAGTTACATCTAACGGAGGAACAGTCATAGTACCGATATTTATGACTGTGCCGGGCCCATCGTTGACTGTTGATCCAACTACACTGGACTTTGGATCCAATTCTGATACTGTCACTCTCTTTTTCAATATCTTCAACACCGGCGGCGGAAATCTGTCATGGGTAGCGACTACGAATAACCTATGGGTAGACCTTGCTCAAATTAACGCAGATGTTCGGGTTACTCAGATTAATGGTACTGTCGGACCTTATGGATCAACGAGTATTAAAGTGACGGTTCTTAGGGGAAGGATCCCCGGAAACTTCCAGGGAGCGATAAATGTAACCTCGAATGGAGGAAATGCAACAGTAGACCTGTTTATGACTCAGTAGACCTGTTTATGACTTCCCTTAATGATTGTTCCTGCTATTAAATAGGGGCGTATACAATACGCCTCTACAAAAAAATAAAGATATGAAATTCATCAAGGTTTTCAGCTACATAAAAATAACTTTTTTTCTGATTCTATTTGTTCTCAGTGGATGTAGCACTTTTAACACTTTATTCCCACCACAGCAACTAAGTGAGAATTATGCTCTTATGCCGGGAGTGGAATGTGATGCCCCCGAAGCCATTGATGGTGATATGAATACGGTAAGCAACAATACTCGTATAGTGATCTCACTCCCGGAGAAGAAGTCAATAAGAAGGATTGTCATCTATAACACAAATATATCCAACTTTATCCTTTACGCATATCAAGGCAACGTGGGCGATTGGAAGATAATTAATAATTTCAAGGGGAACACTCAATCCAAGATAGTTGTCAACACTCAGGTCACGACAGATAAGATCAGACTGTTTGTTTCAGACACAAGCGGGGCAAGATTCGTCGGCCCGGGAGTAGAGCGGGATAAAAACGGCTTTCTACAAAAAACCGAAGCGCAGTTAGACGTCAAGCCTGAAATACAGGAGATCGAATTATATGGGTTTGTAGATAAAGTAAGCAAACCAGAATCGAATAAACCGATCTTTTAAGGATTTGTATTCCCCCTTAGCTAAAGCTGACAAGGGTAGGTTTTTTCATATATTAACTTCTAAAACCCTTTGTTTATAGGGATTTATATTATCCCAAGGTTCTGGAAAAAAACGACCAAAAGGTAACGACTTATGATCAT
>Ga0315282_10000627_pt1 | contig 69337 bp, 61 predicted proteins | sample YL17G07_20_MG_FD_203693 | JGI IMG/M metagenome (GOLD analysis project Ga0315282, IMG submission 203693) | Sediment microbial communities from Yellowstone Lake, YNP, Wyoming, USA - YL17G07_20 | ecosystem: Environmental > Aquatic > Freshwater > Lake > Sediment | place: USA: Wyoming | collected...
ATCGACATAGCGCATCCTGATTTCACTTTTCCCAACGGAACTACAAAGATACTCTACGTATGGGATCAGACGAGTCGAGGACGCCCTCCACTAGGTTTCGGTTACGGCTATGAATGTGCCTCAGCCGACATTCAAGATAGAACTTGCCCGGAAGTTGACACCTTCGGTCACGGAACACATGTGGCAGGCATAGCCGCTAGTTCAGGACAGGCTACCGGAAAGTACGCAGGCGTCGCGCCAGACGCACGGATAATCTTCGTCAAGAGCGGACAGGAAGTATGTAATGGCGGCAGCTGGAACTTCTACGATTCTCAGATCCTAGATGGCATCAACTACATTGTGAAGAAAGCAGCGCAGCTCAAGATGCGAGCTGTCATAAGCCTGAGCTTGGGCGGGAACATTGGCGGACACGATGGAACAGCTCCCTTGGAAGTTGGACTCGATGCCTTTGTTCGATCAGGAACACCGATCGCTGTGGCGGCCGGCAATGCTGCAAGAGATAACGCGCACGTTCGAGGGCACCTATCGCAGGGCAGGAATGTTACAGTGAACGTTCAGATCAGGTCCGCTACTGTAGGTCTTCAGATTGACATTTGGCATTCCAATCAAGATAGATTCGACGCGACATTGACGGCACCTGATGGAGAGACATATTCGATCCCGACACCGCTTGGCGGAGTGATGACCAAGTATGGAAACATCACGACCTTGGTCAATACTTCAGCTCTAGGAAGGGAGTTGTACATGGAAGTCAATTCCTCCGATCCCTTGGCATCTGAAGTCTGGAAAGTCACGCTGAAGGCCGATGAGGTCACAGAGACGGGTGTGTGGGACGCATGGGTCGACACGTCGACGTGCGCTTATCCAGGCGCGTTCTTTCTTCCCGGAGACGGCTATGAGATTGACACGAATGACACGATAGGAATTCCTGGCACGGCACGATTCGTGGTGACCGTGGGGGCATACGTAACGAAAGCGTCGTGGGTGGGAATGGATGGAGAGACTCACGGTCGAAATGATCTTCCTATCGGAGGGATTGCCTCATTCAGCTCGTTGGGACCCACGAGAGATGGACGGGTAAAACCGGACATTGTCGCTCCCGGTGTGGTTGTAACCTCAGCGAGGTCGAGTGCGATTGCAGAAGGCGTCGGCGACCCTGATGCCTTTCATAGAGTCCTCGCTGGAACGAGTATGGCGGCACCCCATGTGGCAGGCATAATTGCACTCATGCTGCAATATGAACCGGACCTTCAGGCAACCGCCGCACTCCAGATCCTAAGAGAGACGGCTAGACTCGACGCCTTCACAGGCCTGATCCCAATGGGGTCTCCGGTGTGGGGATTCGGCAAGGTCGACAGTCGAACGGCTATAGGATTCGTTCGATTAACCCTAATAAGTCAAGGGCTCCCTGAAAACATTGGAACTTCAGTTCACGTCGATGGGACAGAATCTTATACGATCAAGGGCAGCTCTTGGAACTACCTGTACTTTTTGAAAGGGACGAGCCATGTCATATCGATAGATACTGAACTGCAAAGCGAAGTGGGGACACGCTACGAACTCGCAGATGGGAGTTTCAACTCGACGGCGAACGCCCTCAAAGTGCTGAACTATACTGTACAATACCTCCTCACGGTTAACTCGCAGTTTGGGTCGACGAGCGGATCAGGATGGTATGATGCTGGCGATAACGTGCGAATCGAATTGCCGACGCGAGCGGCTGCAACTGGGCTATTGGGTAAGATTGGAGCGGAATATGTCTTGACCTATCTGATCACGGAGAACGGCCAGATTGCGCCAAGCTCGCTGACGATGGACGGGCCAAGGACTGTCACAGCGATATACGTTCTGACTTTTCCTCTGCTGACAATCGCAGCGCTGGGAGTTCTAGCAGTTGCGATTGCGTTTTCGATCTCTCTAGTCGTAAGGCGACCGGCAAGATCTCCTAAAGCCGAAATTTCCTCCCAACATAACCTCAGTGCCTTCGATCTTCACCTAATTGAACGGCATCCTTCATCGGAGGTGGCGTAACGAGGTTCCCAGTCGCAAGATCAAACAGTCCTCCCTCGATAGTCCGACCAGATTTGCGGTCTCACTCGGACCGCTCAAAACTATATCTGCGTCATCCATTCGAGCATAGATTAGCTAAACATATGGGTCGGAGCGAGCAAGAAAACTGCTTCCAGAAAACCAAACACCACAACGCTTCGCATTCTTGAGATCCAAATTTCTGGACTACTACAAGAACAACACATCCTCCATGAAGCCTCCACCAGCAATGACCGAACGTGAGTTTGGATTCCTCCTCTTCCGAGAGAAGATCATGCTACGCCACAAGGCCTTTCGAAAGTTCGAATCATTCACTGAATCTCTACTGTCACTCATCCCATCCGATGTCTACTACTCCACCGCATACTACGAACACCCCGATCTGGACATGGATCGAAAGGGTTGGCTTGGCTCAGATGTCGTCTTTGATGTTGACGCGGACCATATCGACACACCGTGCAAACAGAAGCATGATATGTGGATCTGTCCCAAATGTAAAGAGACTCGACGAGGCAAGAAACCGGTTAAATGCCCCAAGTGCGGCAACGAGAAACTCGATGAAAAGGCTTGGCTATGCGATCGATGCTTACTAGCAGCGAAGGAAGAAGTGCTGAAACTCACCGAGTTTCTTGTCGAGGACTTCGGAGTCAAGTCCGAAGAGATACATTTGTTCTTCTCGGGCCATAGAGGATACCACTTGCATCTCATTTCGGACAAGTTGAAGACGCTTGATGAAATCCAGAGGAAGGAGATCGTGGATTACGTGATCGCGCTCAGTTTGGATCCTGCAGAGCAGGGACTATACGAAAACCTGCTAGACGATAGATATGGCGTGGTGGTAGGCCCGGAATTGACCGACCCCGGTTGGCGCGGTAGGCTGGCGCGAGGTATCTATCAGATCCTGACAGAATGGGATCAACGACAACTGCTCGATCTAGGATTCACGCGAGGAGCAACCAATCAGATTCTGAACGAACGCGAGAGAATCAAGAATGAATGGTCGAGGAAGATGCTTTGGAGTTCGTTCCAAGACAAATGGAGAATAAATGAAAGGATTTGGAGGAACATAGTCGAAAAAGCGCTCAGCTTGGTGGCATTGCCCGCGAAGATTGACACGGTCGTAACGACGGACATCCATAGACTAATACGAATGCCTGGGACCTTGAACGGGAAAACAGGACTGAAAACAACTGAAGTGCGTTTGGAGGAACTTGAAGGCTTCGACCCCTTCTCTGAGCCGGTGGTCTTCGACGGGAAGCAGAAAATCCACGTAGGAGATGCACCTGAAGTGCGCATCAGAGACCAGCACTTTGGCCCTTTTATTGACGAAAACATTGAGGTCCCTCTTGCTGTCGCTATGTTGCTTGTAGCCAAAGGAGTCGCCGTGCCGGTGGAATGACATTGTACAACGAAATTTACAGGGCTTGGAAATTAGAGAAGGCATCGGAAACCCCGCAGCCGTTACCCAGCGATTTCTACAATCGCGCAGCTGAATACTTGAAAGCGCTCGAGCAGGACGTGACATCGAGCAACGGACACACCGTACAAGAACGCTTGCTCTCCAAGGAGAGAGAGGTTGCAGCACGACTTCTCGATGAACTAAAGGAGACACGCCTTGAGAAGATCATCAACGCAGCACGCAATCGCCAGTCGATCAACTTTTCGGATTTGACAGACGAAGAGAAGAAACTTGCAGAGAAGCTGAAGGGCTCCGTAGCATCGTTCAATGAAGGACGGATCGAGATGAAGATAGCGAATTCCGCGCATGAAGTTGGAACAGAGCTTACGATCGTTAGGTTTCTTCAAGACATCCCAGAGATAGTTGGGGTGGACTTGAAGATTTACGGTCCGTACAAGAAGGAAGATATCGGTTCACTTCCGAAACAAAATGCTCAAGCGCTCATCAAACAAGGCGCAGCCAAGTCAATAGACATCACCTGAATAGGAAAGAAAGATCAGCCATCTCCAGATCGCCGTCACCCAAACGATCTGCCGACCAACTGCAATGAACCTTCCCGCCAACAATAAATAGAACTCGTGCGGCTAGGTAGCAAACCCAGGCTGATCAGTATGAAGGTTCCGAAGGAAATGCGAACCTACTGCCCCAAATGCAAATCCCATACTGATCATCAGGTCTCATTGTACAAGAAGGGAAAGGACCGTGCCATGGCTATTGGGAACAGACGACACGAGCGCGATGAGCACGGCTATGGAGGACAGAAATTCCCGAAATTGAAGAGGACAGCGAAGACGACAAAAAAGCAGTTGCTCAGACTTACCTGCAGAACCTGCGAAACAACCGTCTACAGGTGTGGCATAAGACTTAGAAAACTTGAGATCACTTGATCCCTGCACAGTCTTGCGCTCTTGATCTTCGCCATTTCGTTCAGTAGTCTATTCTGGGTACTTCGCTGCCGCAATACTTATGTGGCGAGTTCATATTGCAGTTTGCACTTCATCAGAAGTGACGAGTGTAACTGGGCATGGTCAAAGGTGAACTAATTCCGAAACCTGAGAGCAACTTCATGAGAGTCAAGTGCCCCAAATGTGGGAACGAACAGGTTATTTTTGATCGACCATCTCTCGCTCCACATTGCTCTGTATGCGACGAACCCCTGGCTGAGCCCACCGGTGGAAAAGCAAAGATCAAGTCCGAAGTCGTTCAGATGCTTGGATAGGGCTTAAAGAGAATGTCCGCAGTGCCTGATTATCCAGAAGTCGGCGATCTAGTGGTAGCAACTGTTGCGCGTGTTGTCGACTATGGTGCATATGTGAAGCTTGACGAGTACGTAGGAGTCGAAGGACTGATCCACATTTCGGAAATAGCAAGTACATACGTCAAGAACATCAGAGTGCATGTCAGAGAAGGCCAGAAACTAGTCCTTAAGGTCCTACGGGTCAGTACGCAACGGGCTCAAGTGGATCTCTCACTTCGACGAGTTACGGGACGAGAAAAATCCGAAAAGATGCTGGAATGGAAGAAGGTGAAGAAAGCCGATTCCATAATAAAAGGCGCTGCCGAACGCCTCAAAGTCGGAGAAGAAGATATTTCGAAAATCAGCGCGATCATCTACGAGAAATTTGACAACCCATTCGATTCGTTCGAGGAATCAATAGATGAAGGAGAAGAGACGTTTACTAAACTCGGAATAGGCGAAGAATGGGCGAAAGCTCTGACCGAAGTGGCCCGAAGCAAGATAAGGCTGGAGAAGGCCAAGGTCACTGGAACGATTGAACTCACTTGCACGAAAACTGAAGGGGTAGAAGCTATACGACAAGCCCTGCGCGGAGCCAAGAAAGTTAGGAAGACGCGTGGAACAAGCATCAAGATCTACACCATAGGATCCCCGCGCTACAGATTCGAGGTCAGGAGCAAGAAGATTACCGACGCACAGGCCACTTTGAACCTCGCCATGGATGAAGTGCTATCATCGATCAAGAGCCTCGGCGGCGAGGGAAGAAGACTCGGTTGAAGTGGCTCCTGAGGAGATGCCCCGGCTGCCAGTCATACACCTTGAGGGACAATTGCCCTAAATGCGGAAAGCAAACGATAATCCCGCACCCATCGAAATTCTCCCCTCACGACAAATACGCCAGATTCAGGCAGCGAGATAGGGTTTGAACGAGGTATGACGACGGATTAGGTCTTGTTCATTATGACTGGAGCGCTCATAGCCTCATTGTAGTTTTCATTGCCGTTCCAGATCACGACGATTCTGAAACTCCCCGCCATGGTAACCTTCCAGGTGTAGTTCATGGTAGGGGAAGTCATTGTGAAGCTGCTGATCTTCGTGTAGGTCTTGTTGTCCACCGTGTAAGCCAGAGTTACGTTAGCGTCTTTCATGAACGGTTCCATTTGCCAAGCGAGCTCGACGCTCTGTCCAACTGATGCGGTTGTGGTTGATGCAGACAAATGCAGTGCGACATTCGCTTTCAATACATCGAGACGTTGAGGCTGACTGAAGGATTCTATGTAGGTTCCTTCAGCGCCTGGGAAGTGTGCACGCAGCAGATAGTGACCTGCGACCGGCGCCAAAGTGTAGTTGAATCGCCCGTCCCGCGATACTGAGACGACTCCCGCTATCGGGTTCCAATCTTGTCCGTCGTTGGTAGAATATTCAATGGTTATCGTGTAGGGTCCGCCAGTCAGAGCCCCACCGGCCTTGTCAGTTAGATTACCGGCAAAAGTCACGTTCTGCCCAAACGTTATTTTGTCCTTCATCGGGAGCATTTTGATAACTGTCTCAGTAGCATAATTCACCTTGAATAGGAACACGAAACGGTTTGTGGAAGAGAAAACTTGCGTGAAGTAAGGGGATTGCGGTGCTTGACTTAGTGTTGCAGCTTGCATCATGTAGCCCAATATCGAATTTTCATTCGGCAGGTTGTTCTCTACGATTGTTTCATTGTTCAGAACCTTACCTTTACTGTCTTGTATGACGCGATAGTAGGTTGAAGACCCAGCCTGCGTATTCCGCACTTCCACGAATAGGATCTTGTAGCCTTCCCACGCCGTGTTATTTCCGATGCGTGCCATCCAGTACCATTTGCCGTCCTCACCAAATCCCTGGAATTGCGCTTGACCACCCGTTTGTCCTGATGGAGTGAGGAAGACAGCCACGTAGGAGACGTTGTATCGTCGAAGATTCGGAATGGCCAGTGTCGTGTTGTCGAGGAAGGTCTGAGCGATCACAGCTATCTGAGTGGAGTTCTGCGTGCCATTGTCCGCCAGACTTCTACGGTGACCTAGGGCAGTTATCCAGTAGCCGTAGTCCCACCAAGCGAAGACGACCGAGTCTACCGGTGTGTTCTCGCGCATCCATGATAGCGCTTCAAGCCAGTCTTGGTACTTCAGTTCCTGACCTTCCGGTGGAGCAGTCGGAATACTTGAAGTGACGATTGTTGCAGGCTGATATGCCCCTTGGACGGCTCTCCAGAAGGATGGTACTATGATGATGAGCAAGATTAGGAAGATTACCACGCCGAATTCTCTGCCTATCCTTGCGATCACGCGAGTCTTGCGTTTCGGATAGATCACTGCCTCTCTTATGATGTCCACGGCGGGTTTCCCTAACTCCACTGTCCCTATCGCGGCTAGTATGCAGAATGCAGGCGCAAGCAGCAACGTCAAACGCACGAAGGATGCTGCAAAGTAGACCGAGGTCAGTCCCCATAGGAGTAGGAAAATATCTTCATTCCTTGCCCTGCGCAAGATGAAGACAAAGCCAAGCAAGCCTAGGAAGATCAGTGCCCCAAATTCGTAGAAGAAAGATGACCAAGTCGCTGGTTGGTGCTCAGCAACGCTTTGAATGATTGGTATGTCACCGCGCACTAGAGGGTTGATCACAGCGTAGAACTTTCCACTTGGATTTCCTATTATGTTGAAGTAGGAAAGCAGGAAAACTATGACTGCCGTCGCAGCGAACGCGGCTGTTAGGGCATAGACCTGCAATCTTCTACTGGCGATGTATGTAGAGGTCTGTCGCGCCAAGAGCACCACTTCGCCTGCTGGCACGACCAGCACGGAGAGCCCTGCTAGTGAGGCGAAACCAAGCTTCGGAACCAAGAATGGTGTAAAGAGCAGGAATATCCCCATGCAGACGGAGTATGTGAGAAACAACTTCTTAGAGGAACGACCCATAATCGCCAAAAAGACTGAGTAGAGGACCAGCAGGTCAAGTGGGTAGTAAAATGCTGCCCAACTTGCTGCAAGGTAGTATAGTGATAGGCCGGCCAGCGTGGCGTAGATCATTGTCTTCCGCGTGGAGGAATTCTGCACCGTCGCCCGTTTGAAGAAAAGGAAAATCAGAATCATCAGTAGAATCCCAAGCGGCTCATGTCGCAGGAAGCCGAGCTGGGTTCTTGAAATGCTGCTTGCGTTCAAGGCAAGGAATAGTGCCGTGAACATTCCGACACCCCTACCCCACAGGTCTTTTCCGAGGAAGTAGGCGGCTAACACTGTAAGAGTCCCAGCGAATATCGGAAAGACGACCGCCACCTCAAAGACCTTCACTCCTGTCCCCAACCATTGGAGGAGCATGGTTATCGCTGCAACAACGAATGCCACTCCGTAGAGATTCCAAGTTGGCATATACGCTCCGTACGGATACCAGCTCATGGTGTCATGCCACTTGAACCAGGTAAGAAAGCCATGATCGACAACGTACTGTGCCATACGCCATTGGAGATATGGGTCAAATTCGTTGAGATAGAAGCCCCACCGGATCGGCATCAGTCGGACAGCGACCGCAATGACTACTATCAGCCCAAGTGCAATCGATTCGATTATAGCCCCGCGCGAGAGTTCAGAAAATGCTTTACGCGTGCCTTGTACGCGTTCGGCGAGCACTCCACGGTTAACATACTTCCCCAAGAAGCCGCGAAGCTTCCTGAGAGCTCGCCGAGTAGCCGACATTCACCTGCACCAAATGAATTTTTTAGATTACACTTTGCGCCTGTTATAAAAGGTTGGCGAGCCCTTCCGCAATTGTGCTGATACCAAGGAGCATCAGAAGGCGTGCCTTCTTGCCCATTCGACCTTCACGACCGCGAATTCTCGATAGCCAACCACCAGTCCCCCAGTATCCGTGCAATTCCTCATCCAGACCCCTATCACCCGTGTCGACCAGTAACTTGCGCTGCGCGAGACTCGACAGTTTCGTTCTTGTACATACTACCGCGACATTCGCTCTTCAGGTCGTTCTGATGAGTCTTGGTGTGATTTGCTGATTGCCTCGAGCAAACATGTATCCTTGCCCGCCGATCGGAGTGATAATCAGCTTCGCAGGCCGCTTCTGGGAAATCGTCTCAAGCTGTTGACCGCCTGCGTATCTTACGAGCATCTTCCCTTCGAAGATGACATCTACTCCAAGAAGCGTTCTTCTGAGACCGAGAAACTTCAATCTGATTTGTTGTTGAACCTGGACCTGAGATATGCTGGAACTGTGAGTTCATGTCTTCGGCTATGAACTTGGCAATTCCATTTTGCTCATCTTCCTCGTCCGGAGTGTAAGATCCCGTTTTGGCGCCTTGCATGAAATGCTTAGAAGATGGCACTCCAAGCAATGCGCATATCTTGGTCGCGATTTTGTCTTCACGCATCAGACTCTCATTGAAACCCAACACTTCAGTATCCACGGTACTGACTTCTCCACGCAAATATGACGTGGCGACTTCTGCAGCGGCTTCACGGGATACTGCAAATACGGCAGAGCAGTTTCTAACACTGCACGGTATTCCCAACACGGCTAGTCTGTCAATTGCCTCTGATATGTCGCGGGCTGTTTCGTCTCCGCCAGCAAACAAAAGGACGCCCACGCCTTTCTCGACCAACGACTTTGCAGCTGCGAGTGTCAGCGGCAGTTATCTTCCCCGATATTGAGAGTGAAAGCAACTCATGCTTCATTCCAACTGCCAATGTCTCCCTTTCGCCCATCTCAAGTGGGCAGGTGATCACGCGGACTGACGGCACGCTCTGCTTCAAGCGCTCAAGAGATCGGAGGCAGCGATCTGGCGTTACTGGTTGAGCGCCGCGTCTCATGGCCTCAGTCAGAACCTCAGACCCATCATTACCCTTCAGACCGACACTTCTATTCCGGCTATTGGGTTGACTATGAGCCCTATCGTTGGAATTTCCATGCGCGTCATAACTCGAATTTTCTGCCACCGCAACTGCCTATCAGACTTCGATGCAATGAAGTTCCCTCCGAAAGATTTGTCTTGGACGATGAGATGGATGCCAAGTGAATTGTGACTGTAGGAATGGCTGGCAACTCCTCGGAAATATGCCGCTCATGCAAGAAAGCAAACACCTCGGATAGCAGATATTGCATAAACTGTGGTTCAATTCTCAATCCCATATTCTGTTCATTCTGCGGCGCCATTAGCCCAAGCGATTTGGGTCAATGTCTGGATTGCGGGGCTCTCATACCAGACTTGACCGACATACAATGGCGTCCCATTGTTCGGGTCATTCAGCCAACTTCTGCCATGACCGATCAATTCGAACCTGAACGACATTCCCCGATCGAAGCTGGTCCAAGCTGGTTCTCGCGTCTCCGAGCAAAGTTGAGTCAGAGGGAGGACGTTTCACGTCAGACCGATTAGCGTGTTCTTGCGTACCCGTACATGTTCGTGTCATAGAAAGGCGGTTTGACAACCTTCGCCTTTTCCAGTCGACCTCGTATTTGAATATCAAGGAGGTTGCCTTCCTGGGCGATTTCCTTCTCAACATAGCCCATGGCAATCCCGGTGTTGAGCAGGGGCGACAGACTGCCGCTCGTGATCTTTCCGACAGAGGTGCCGTTCATCGACACCTCGAACCCATGACGTGGAATTACTCTCCTTTCAGTCACGAGGCCTACGCGAACTCTAGGCGTCCCCTTCTCCTTGATTTGAAGCAACTTGTCCCTGCCAATGAAATCCTTGTGCAATTTGACGACGAAGCCTAGCCTAGCCTCATAGGGATTCGTGCTCTCGTCCATGTCACTCCCATAAAGACAGAGCCCCGCCTCAAGACGCAATAGATCTCTTGCTCCCAAACCGCATAACTGAAGACCATAGGACTTTCCGGCGTTCAACAAATTGCCCCAAACAGCCAGAGAGTTTTCCGGGTCATCTAACGGGGAATCCCAAACGAATACCTCGAAACCGTCCTCACCAGTGTAGCCAGTTCTCGAGACCAATGCCTTTACACCCTTCAGCTCAGTCCAAGCGCATCCAAATCGCGGAATGGAACTGAGCTCAGCATTGCTTATGCTCTGAACCAGTTGTCTTGCGCTCGGACCTTGAACAGCGAACATGGCAACCGCGTCTGAAACATCCTTCACTCCAACACTCAGCCCTTCAGAATTCTTCAGAATCACGTCGTAATCCTTCGAGCGATTTCCAGCGTTGTAGACTATCAGGTGCTCCTCATTCCCGAGACGAAAAACAAGAACGTCATCCCTGATCCCTGCGTCAGGGTTGCACATGAGAGAATACTGTCCCTGTCCGACTTTCAGAGAGCTTACGTCATTCGTAGTGATCTTATCAAGCAGTCTCTGGGAATCTTTTCCGCTGATCAACGCGCGCCCCATGTGGCTAACATCGAAAACCCCTACCGTATTTCTGACGGCCAGAGATTCGGGAATGATTCCAGTGAACCATAGTGGAAGGTTGAAACCTGCGAATTCGGTTAGACGCCCGTTCTTCTCATGAAAACCCTGAAGCTGCACAACTTTCGGCAAGTTAGTTCATGATACTCCTAGGTGAACGAAATGCAGTTGACAGTTGTTGCTCAAAGAGCTATTTCGTGGTCTCCTCGAATGGGATTATCCTGACTTTCTCGGTTTCGAATTCGAGCCTTTTCTTGCATTGGGGGCAAATGCCACTGTGACGTTGAATTATTTCGTTGGGCGTTTCCAGTTCAAGTCCATGATAGAGGATTGAGCCGCAGTCTGAACAGAAGATCTTCTGAGGCATCCCCTAACCTCCGTGCTCAAAGTCACAGAGAAGGTAAGATATTTTAGCCTCGTGGTCATTTCCCAAGGGGAAGTGCTGCGAAAAATGCTCGAAGGACTTCGAATCAGACTTCGCAAATTGCCATGGAAGCTCCAACGAACGTTCGGCAATGTGGGCTATTCTCTGCGGGTTTTCAGGGCGCCGACCGCACGGAGGATGAAACCTTCTACTACCGTTTCATCGATTGCCGTTCTCGTTTTCGTGGGTTTTATTCTGGCTGGAGGAATCTATGATATTTTGGAGCATCCGATCTCACTTCTTCCAACCGCTAGCGGGTACTCCGTACTGATCAAAGGAACTTTGGGACAACAGACGTTGAATGAGAGCCTCATAGCAGGATTCCTTTACATGCTTGGTCTGGCTGGATTGTACATGCTCCTTCGAAGCACTAGGTATGCGTACAGGCCGCGTAACGCTTACTTGCTGCTCATACTTGGAACCATAACTGTCCTTCTAGTCATGTTCTATTCAAGCTCGTTGATAACATCCAAGATAGGCGGCTAACGCGAAAACGTCACCAGTAGTTCGACTTCAGCCGGAGCATGTACGCTCCAAGATTGGTTAAGAAATGAATGGGCGGAGTGACCAGGAGCATTATTGCTAGGGCACCTATGCTAATCTCGAAAACTATAGATACCATCAGCAGTGCGCCTACGACGAAATCCAATTGGTCGACGCCTAGAAGTGGCGCTCCTGGTTTGATCTTGAACCTCCTCTTGAGAAACGCTCCGGCTAGGTCCCCTAGAAGAGCGCCTAGCGATGCTAGGATTGCCACAGGAAACAGATCTGCCGACAGGAGTTGGGATTCAAACAGTCCCACGACAAAGCCCACGACTAACCCGCTTGCAAACCCACGGATCGTCTTATGATCACCAAAGATCCTTTCCCCGTCGGTGAACGTTCTGCCAAAGTCAATAGGTCTGCCTCCGCCGAAGATCACAGGGGCTCCATTGGTGCAGTACATGGGCACTATGATGCAGAGTGCTGAAACCCAATCCTGCACCGAAGGCCACATCAGACTCACCTCAAATCGAGGGTGTCGGTAACGAAACGTGGCCCAAGATAAGACTTAGGTGGGTAGGTCTTCAAGACCGCCTTCGGCCAACGTTACGAGATGACTGGTTCGACTTGCATCTGAGCTTTCGATTCGCTCAAGACGAAACTCTTTGACGCTGGGTCTTGGAGTATTCTTGAGCCTAAGAATCGTCTGTGGAAAATGAAAGAGCGCCCTTCGTGCGACCGGCTCAATCTCTCCAGTAGGAGGCGAAAGCCGTGCGTGAACTTGGCTCGTGACAATGCAGGCAATTCTCTCGGTGGACGATAATTCACTGAGGTAAGCAAGTTGCCTGCCCAAATCTCTATTGAGCGTGAAGATGCTCTCTGTCTCTGAGAAGGCAGCTCGATACAGGGAGGATATTGAATCAAGGATCACTAAGCCAACAGCAGGAGTGACATAATTCTCCAGAGACTCAACAATTTTCCTCTGATCCGCGTACGTTTCAGGAAGAAATATCATTAACAATTCACTGACTGCCTTCGAATCTGCCCCGGCTATCTGATGGAATCTCTGCTCTGTGAAGGAATGATCAGAGTCCACATAGAGCACCTTGAAACCCATTCTGGCTGCACTAATCGCTCCTTGGATAACAGTAGTCGTTTTGCCAGTCCCAGCCTCGCCATAGAGCAGCGTGATCGCTCCCCTGAGGAAACCGCCGCGCAGCATGCTGTCTAAACCGGTGCATCCTGTTGGAATTCGCTCCTGTTTGATGCTCAAGTCAACGACAACCGCCAGACTCTGATTCAATCCGGGCCAGTGGTCGCTCCCGAACTACGCTGCTTGCCATCCGAAGGCTCGTCGGTGATGCATCTATTGACTGGTAAGAATATAATCCCTAACGCGATTTGGTACGAATTCGACGCTTCTGGGAATTCGACATATCACTTCTGTTGTCCAAACGTCCTCCGAGTAGCGGCTGATTGGCCAGTTCGAAACCACGCCAAGACGAGCTGCAAGAACTACTAAGTCGGTGCAGCTCCTGCCGATCAATGATCCGAGCTTGTGAGCAACTCCTTCACAATGGCACGGGGGCGTGCCGCATCGAGGAGCCGTGTAAATTGTTTGATCCAGAGTGGGTAGAGGTAGAGTTTCCCGTAGAAGAATTCTTCGAAGACCAAGTTGTCCAAGAGACTAATGGCTCTACGGACTCTTGAGTAACCGTATACTGTCGAGAGGCGGTCTACGTTATCGAGAGATGGCAAGCTCAAGAATTCCGAAGCGATTGTTTCGTATACTTCTTTCGGTTCCTGTCCTTCTCGTAGTCTTCGTTGCTGTAGTTTCCTCAGAGCTAGTCGCTTGAAAACTCGCGACTGTCTAAGGCGCTCCTCGAGGTCGGAGTTTCTGGCTAGATCCATGAAGGCTTCAGTCCTACTAGTCCTTCGCTAGACATTTTTAAATTAATGCATGAACGATGGAAGGACCGATTTCGGCTCTACGAGGGTTTTTATTTCTTCCTGGTAAGTTCCTGAAGTAATTTCCCGTAGCCCTCAGCATTCATTAGTGCTTTCAGGTCGTCTTGCAGACGCGAAGGCTTAACTACTACAATCCATCCCGCGCCGTATGGGTCCTGATTCACAAGCTCAGGCGAGTTGGTTAGTTTCTCATTGCGTTCGATAACCTCGCCGGTAACGGGGGAATAGAGCTCCGATACAGCCTTCACCGATTCAACGGTACCGAAGGTCACATTCTGCGCCAGTGTCTTACCAATGTTCGGCAGATCAACATAGACGACTTCGTGAAGTGATTTCTGCGCGTAGTCGGTTACGCCTACCCGACATTTTCCATCCTCAATCTTCACCCATTCGTGCTCTTTGGTGTAGTACAGTCCCTCCGCTACTTCGCTGTCATCAACCTTCATTGCCGAGCGCACTAATTGGCACAGATGAATATTCAGTGTATTTAGCAATATGCTCTGACTACTATGGCTGCAAACCCTAATTCCACGAATTCATCTCTTAAGGGATGAATGCGACTCATACGCTATTTGCTCGCGTCGCACAACACTCTAGTCGTGCGAGGCCCGGCATCGGTTCGAGTTCTGAGCGGTGAGGCTGCCGTTCTGGGCGCTCCACTCGGCAAAGACGAGAAGCTCGTCATCAGGCGCGAAAAACAGCTTCCGATTGAAGCACTGTCGGACTTAGATTTGGAAATTTTCAGTGGCGGACTCGGAAACGTTTTCGAAGTCGAAGAGAGCACGATACCGAGGTCATGGAAGTCGGCGGTTGAAGCGCTCGCAGAGATGCGCCAAGGCATAGTTACGGTCATTGGAGGCACGGACGTAGGAAAGAGCACTCTCTGCACCTACGCCGTAAACGGACTGCTGAGCAAGGGACTCACTCTCCGCGTCATTGACGCTGACATTGGGCAGGCCGACATAGGCCCTCCAGGCACGGTTGGGAGCGCAGTGCCATCGCAGCACGTTTCTTCGCTTGTCGATCTAAATCCTGAGAGCCTCATCTTCATTGGTGACACAAGTCCAAGCCGCGTCGAAGCGAAGTTGATCAGTGCAATAAGACGACTGGTTGACTTGGACTCCAAACATCAATCACTAACGATCATCAACACAGACGGATGGATCCTTGATCCAGAAGCCGTACTATACAAAATCCAGCTGATTTCAGCAATCCTTCCTGACTTGGTAATTGGCATAGGGACCAGCACAGAACTCCAGTCTATTCTCTCGGTGCCAAAAGCTAGATCAATGATTGTTGAAGCACCAGAGAAAGCCCTCCCGAGATCACGCAGCGATAGACGCGCGATTCGAAACGCCGGATACAGAAGATTCCTCAACGGAGGAGCTGTGCAAACTGTGCCGTTGGACACAGTGGAAGTGCGTAAGCCGACAGAGTTACCTTCACTCACAACGCCACTCAAGGACAACCTCAAGAACCTACTCGTTGGCTTGTTGAACGAACATGGTTACTTGCTCCGAATCGGAATCCTGATGAACGCAGAACATGATTTTCTGAAGATCTTTTCACGATCAGTCGAACGCTCGCGAATTGTCGAACTGGGCTATGTCAAATTGTCAACCGACGGAACGGAGTTAGGGTATGTCGATAACTAGTCTAAGTCGACAGATGACAACTCAGCATACGGAAGGCGTCACAGCAATTGTTCTTTAACCAGACTCATAGTTAACATCCGAACGATTCCTTGCGGCGATCTTACTTGAGTTCGCTTGAAGAGTACAGAACGAGAATTCGCGAGAAAGATAGAGAGTTGCTTTCCATCATCAATGAGCGCCTCTCACTTGCTCACAAAGTCGCGGAAGTCAAGCAGACACAAGCATTACCTACCATTAATGCAGACGCCGAACATGCAACTATGGAAAACCTACTGGAGACCGCTAAAAAACTTGGAATCCATTTGCCGTTTACGCGCAGACTCGGAGAACTTCTCATAGAAGAAACTGTGAAAGTGCAGGATGAGTCAAGAGCTAGGCAGTCAAAGGACCAACTTCTGAAAGACATCTTTGAGACTACTCAGCGAATGATGGCCCAAGGCGCACGAGTCATCCGATTTGAGATCGGAGAACCGAACTTTCCACCTTCTAGCCAGACGATTCGTGCTCTGACAGGTTCATTTCGCAAACAGAAGATCATGGGCTACGGCCCTGCTGCAGGCCTCCCTGAACTAAGAGAAACGTTGGCAGAAGAATTGAGCACCGAGCACAACACGAAGATCGAACCTGAGCAGATACTAATAACCCAAGGTGCTAGGTTCGGGATATTTGCAGCGATCACAAGCTTTGTCTCCCAACTAGAGCGAGTAATAATCCCTCAGCCAGCATGGCCAGCATACGAGGAATGTGTGGACTTCGTTAAGGGTCGAACGATACCAATCGACACAACACTGGAGAACCATTGGTCGATTGATCTTGGCACTGCAGAATCCGAACTCAAGAAAGGAGCCAAGATGATTGTGGTGAACACCCCGAATAACCCAACGGGCAAGATGATTGAGGAGAAGGAATTCCGTGAACTCGCTAGTCTTGCTCAGAGGTATGGCGCGATAGTTCTTTCAGACGAAGTCTATGACAAGTACGCCAGATCTAAGCCAACTAGCATACTCGAACAAGAAAACGACAATTTCGTCTACATCAACAGCTTCTCCAAGCAATTCGGCCTGACAGGATGGCGCATCGGATTCTTGGTAACAACAAAAGAGAAAGCCATGAGCATTCGACGAGTGATCCAGACAGCGGTGACTTGCGTCCCGGAATTTGTTCAGAGAGCCGCGCTAGTGGCAATCAGAAGAGGGCGGCGAGACGCTCAGCGCAACGTTAGAACCATACTGAGGAAAGTTGAAATCACATGTCGAGAACTCAGCAAGATCAATGTGTCTTTCTACAAACCCGACGGGGCATTCTTCGTGTTTCCGCGCGCAAACAAGCCGAATTTCGATTCCACCAAGTTCGCTAAACAACTCTTGGAACGGCACCGCGTGAGCATAAGCCCTGGCCTATCCTTCGGAGATTACCCCACTTTCTTCAGACTGGCCGTATCCATACCTGAATTTCAGATTCCCGGCGCCATCAAGGCGATTGGGAAGGCGATCGACGAATGGTCGTAGCGGCGGTCATCGGCGCAGCAGGACGAATGGGATCGTGGTTCGCTGATTTTCTATGCAAGAATGGATATCGGATCATACTTACGGATCGGAACAAGTCCGCGGCCCGAAGACTAGCGCGAAAGCATAACTTCCGCTTTGTCGAAGATCAGGCCACTGTCATAGAGTCTGCTCAGCTTGTTGTATTGGCGACGCCAACTCACACTACTCAAAGAATTCTAGAACGGCTTGACAGAGAAACATCTCGAGGCAAGCTGTTCGTCGAAATCTCCTCTGTGAAGAGACCGCTCAGTATGACACTTCGCAAAGCAGAGAGGCGAGGTATCTCGGTTCTCAGCATCCACCCTATGTTCGGTCCTAGTGCTGAAGGCATAAGTGGCAAGACGATTCTATCGATACCGACTGTTCGAAGAACGAGACCGGCTGACGCGTTCCTGACTATGCTGCGTAGGAGAGGAGCGAAAGTTGTCAGATGCGATCTCAACGAGCATGACAGACTGATGTCAGTGGTCCTGACCCTGCCACATTTCCTAAACGTCGTTCTCGCAAACACTCTAAGGTCGATAGGCACAGATCCGAACCTGCTGTCCAAAATTGCCGGGCCAACATTCAGACTTCAGTTGCTGATAGCAGAAGCAGTTTATCACGAGAGCCTCGATAGCGAACTGTCTATTCTGATGGATGACGCTTACTCAGATGTTGCGCTGAAGAAGTATGCTAAGCAAAGCACCATTATGTTGAATACGATAGTCCGCGCAAAACGCGATATCATGATGCGGCAACTACGCGAAGGATGCAAATTCCTGCAAAAAAGCAGATCATTCGCGAGCTCGTACCGTCGATTCAGTGAGGCTGTTGCGGTCTCGGATCTTGACTAATGCCACTTTGCCTCTTTTCAATTACACGAGGAATCAAGCCGGCCCGTAGGCAATGGTCAACTATGACTATTCCTACCGCTACCTCAACTACTGGTACTGCTTTCGGCACTATGCAGGGATCGTGCCTTCCGGTCACTTGGACTTTCGTTTCTTCCATCTTGCTCAGGTCGACCGTCCGTTGCTCCTTCGGAATTGACGACGGAGGTTTGAAGCCCACGCGCAAGACGATGGGCATGCCGTCTGATAGTCCGCCCAGAATGCCGCCGGCATTGTTGGTCAGTGTTACGATCTTTCCTTCACGAATAGCGTACGAATCGTTGTTTTGAGATCCTTTGACTTCCGATACTTTGAATCCCAGGCCGACTTCGAATCCCTTGACTGCAGGTATGCTGAACGCGATCTTCGCTAGATCCGAGTCTAGACTGTCAAAGAATGGTTCTCCAACGCCAGGGGGAACGCCATCTGCGAAGCATTCCACTACACCACCCACGCTGTCTCCTTCGTTCCGAGCCCTAAGAATAACATCTTTCATTCTTTCAGCCGTTTCCGGGTCTGCGCAGCGCACTGGGTTTGTGTAGGTGTTTCGTCTAATCGTATCTGCTGACGGTTGATACTTTAGTTTGACCGTATGGATTTGGATCGCGTGCGCGTAGATACTTATCCCAACCAAGTGGAGGAGTTTCCGTGCAATGGCACCAGCCATCATGATTGAAGCCGTCATTCTGCCGCTGGCTTGTCCTCCGCCGCGCGGATCATTGAAGCCACCGTACCTAATCCTCGCAGGGAGATCGGCATGTCCTGGTCTGACCACAGACCTGAGTCTCTCGTACTCCTGAGACTTAACATCCTTGTTCCAGGCAAGAATGGCGATTGGTGCTCCGGTTGTGTATCCGTCGAAGACACCTGACAAGATCTGAACCTCGTCCTTCTCGCGGCGCGCTGAGGTTATAGATGGATCGGCTGGGATCCGGCGATCGAGTTCAAGTTGAATATCGCCAGTTGACAATGGAAGCCCGGCTGGGCAGCCGTCTACTACTGCGGCAACTCCCGCACCGTGGCTTTCACCGAATATGGTCACGCGGAACTCTTTGCCGATTGTGTTACCACTCAATCGTTTTGACTCCAACGGATCTTAGGTCTTGAAAGAATGTCGGGTAGGACTTGGTCACACATTCAGCGTCTCTTATGGCAACTTTTCCTGAAGCGCCGAGAGCAGCAACAGCAAGAGCCATCGCGATTCTGTGATCTTTGTGAGATTGAACCTCTCCAGCCCGCAGTGGTGATGGGCCATGAACCAACAAACCATCCTCCCTCTCGGTTATATGAGCGCCGATGGCGGCTAGTTCCGAGGTTATCGATGCGAGTCTGTCCGATTCTTTGTAACGCAGCCTTGCCGCTCCAGTGATCAGCGTCTCTCCTTCTGCATAGCACCCCAGAACTGCCAAAATTGGACCTAGATCTGGGCTGTCGCGAATGTCCACATGAATGCCCTTCAATTCTCTTCCTTCAATAATGACTCTGTCGTCAATGACTCTAATTTTGGCTCCCATCTGCGACAAGATCTTCAAGAAAACGGAATCCGACTCGAGTTGAGTTAGAGGGAGATCATGCACAAGAACCTTGGAATGCGTTATGGCAGCTGCTGCAAGAATAAAGGCTGCTGACGAATAATCACCGTGAATACGATGCAAAGTTGGCGAGTACTTCTGGCCTGGCGCGATTTCAAAGCGGGTCATATCCTGACTTAACTGAACCCTTACTCCGTGTTGTCTCATGATTTCCGTTGTAAGTAGGACGTAATTGCGCGACTCGGCAGGCGTCGTAAGCACCAACTGTAGTCCATTATCCATCAGGCAACCAGCGAAAAGGAGACCAGAGACGAATTGAGAGCTAACATCACCTTGGATTTTGACAGATCCGCCTTTTGGGGGACCCCCTTCAACGAGGATGACACATCCTCGAACAAGAATCTTGACGTGCAGTTGCTCCAAAGCTTCCTCAAGTGGTTCAAGTGGCCTATTCATCAGAGTCTCGCTTGCTCTAAGAGCCACTTTCTCTCCAGTTAGTGATACCAATGGGATCGTGAACCTCAGTGTGACTCCTGACTCCCCACAGTCTATTGGATAGAGCGGTGCACTCAACTTTCCAGTGCTGTGAATTGTCCACCTGTCTGTCTCGATATTCAGCTGTGCACCTAGCGCGGAAACTGCGTTTGCTGTGGCATTCGTGTCGTCACACGAGAGTGGGTTTGCCAGTTCGGTTATTCCATTAGAGAGGAGACCAGCAATCAGCGCACGGTGTGTGCTTGCCTTCGAAGGCGGCGCTGTTGTTTCTCCTGACAATGAGCGGCATGGAACTACGGTAACGTTCAATCTGGCACCCTCAGCGCATGCGCTCTCTCGTAGTTGAATGATGTCTCAATGATTTCGCCGGGGCACGAATCCCACGCGTTGAGAACGCTCTTCACCCTAGAGCTTGGAACAATGGCAGCTACCGCAGGTCCTTTTCCTGATAGACCTGCGGCAATTGCACCTGCTTGGAGCGCATCTCTCACGGAGGATGTGTCATACCCCAAAGCCGCGGAGTAGAGGAGCCCGTTCAGAGTGAGCGCAGACCAACAGTTTCCTCTCAGAACTTCGCGGTGAACCATCGGGATGAGGGGTCTGATGTTCATCACCTGCTCAGGGTCAATATCCTTCGTGTAGCATTTTCGCTTAGGCACCTGGACTAGGACACGAAGGTGACCCCTCGACCGGATACGCTTCAGAATTCGACGCCGTTTGTTGTCTGTTACGACAACTCCGCCAAAGAAGCATGCGCATGCGTCGTCAAAGGCACCTGTAAGCGTTACCCTAGCCTTGAGAGACGCTTCAACACCGAAGTTAATGGCTTCCAGATCATCCACTTTCTTCTCCAATGCCTTCAGGCTTGCCAACGCAACTGCGTTGCTGGCAGCACTACTGCTCTTCAGACCGACTGCTGAGGGTATTGTGGAATGCGTTTCCACGCAAGCCCCGAAACGATCATCTACCTTGAACCGTTGAAAGATTTCGCGAACGGTTGTCTCAATTAGTGTGACATCTTCGTTTGGTTCGGTTAGATTGCGTCCCTTGAATGAACCTGCTCGTTCGGTTACGGTCACTCGCGCTTTGGTCCATAGACCAATACCGAGGGCCGCACCTTTCCCGGTTGCGATGGCATTTACTATGGTAATCGCGCCGTGGCTAACTGCTTCAGCAATCTGCATCGGTCTATGCCAGCGACTCCAGTTGTATCGCATTACGCATGGCATCGATCGGTGCCTTCCTACTCGTCCACAGTTCAAAGGAACAGGCGCCTTGATGGACGAGCATATTCAGTCCGCCAATGGTTGTTGCGCCGGCGGTTCGCGCGACTTTCAACAGTCTGGTCTCGACTGGTTTGTACACAATATCGAGGACAAATTGATTTGGGTGAAACCAATCCTGCCTCAATGCTAGGTCCGAATCGGAACCTGGACTCATTGAAGACGCGTTCACTACTATGTCGGCTTCCTCAAAGAAGTTCTTGAGGGACCTGCTGGAGAGACCACCAGTTTCAATGTCAATTTCGTACTTCTTGAGCAGGCGATGTTCTAGCTGCTTGGCTCTTGCAAGTGTTCGGTTCACTATTCGGATTGCTCCGACTCGTGAGGCAAGTGAATGGGCTATGGCTTGAGCAGCACCTCCAGCTCCGATTAGCAAGAGGCATCGTCCGTTCAATGGTGCTTCAGCTTCTTCCAGGGTTTTCAGAGCACCTAGTCCGTCCGTGTTATGGCCACATAGTATTCCGTTCCTGCTCAGAACTGTGTTCACAGACCCGATCTCCTCAGCAGAAGGTTCAAGCTTGTCCAGATGTTGAATGACATCGATTTTGTGTGGGGCCGTGACGTTGAATCCCTTGACTCCAAGAGCGCGTAGACCGTTGATAGCTTGTTTCAAGTAGCGTTTCCGTACGCTGAATGGGACGTATATGGCGTCAATTCGACTTACCCTGAAAGCTGTGTTTTGAATCGCTGGACTTAGAGAATGGTCTATGGGGTCACCTATAACCCCGTAGACGTTGCTTGCTCCAGAAATACTCCACTTATTGTAGGCCAAGAAGGCTCCACGCGCTTCGAAGGTTGTCGATGCTCAGTTGTCCGTAGGCTGTTGCTGATTCTTCATTCAATGCCGCGAACGTAAATTCCGATCCGAACATGGGTGATAGAACCCGCGAAGGGATTCCAATGGTGCCCATTGCAAAAGAAACTAGCTTCGTCTCTGTGGACTTCTCTTCGAGAAAACTGAGGATCGTTAGATTATCTCTGGGACGTACCGCTGTAGTTACGATCTTGTACATGTCCGCTCTCCTTTTCTTAGCTGAGTTCAGGATTCTGTCCAGTTCGTGAAGAGATGGTGTTCTAGCCCAGTCGTGGAATGAGACTATTACCTTTGCACCACTCTCCTTGATTTGATCGAGCCCATCTCCCGCATCATCAGAACACAAATCTACATCGACAAAATCGAATCCGGCAGTCGCTGCGGTCGTCAACAGCTTGCTCTTGGCTGCCGGTTCTCTGCTAGCTTTGTCCGTGGCAATTGCGGCGAACTTTTTCTTTTGGGCTATGACCTCGAGAATTGAGGTCTCGCTGAGGTTATCGGTTCGGAACTCGACTATGTCGGGATTCTTGGAGGATATTCGATCGATGAGCTCATCGACATCGATGTTTTGTTCTACCACTACTGAGAGACATATCTTGCATTTCAGTGTTCGATCACCATTTCGTCTGCCACTAACGTTCCGAAATGGCGACCGCCTTCTTCAACTCTCAGTAGCACTTCGTCGCCCGGCTTGAGACTAGAGACCGCTTGCGAGTCAACGTCACTAACTAGGCAGACCGTTTCAGCGTTTTGGACTATTGTCGAATAGCAGCTACCATTTGCCTCTGTTTCGATGAGCATCATTGGTCGCCGCTCTATCTTCACCCTCCCGATATGCGCCGATCTCACGATGCCATTTCGATTCACGATAAGAACCTCGTCTCCTACTTTGAGTTCAGCTAGATAGCGGGTTTTGAAGCCTGGTGTTAGAATGTAGGAAGAAACTGGACCAGCATTAACGCGGAACGGGCGCGGTTCCACGTGTGGGTTTCTATGAACCTCAGCTTCGATCAAGAACAGTCCGGCAGATAGGGAACCAACGAGCATTCCCTCACCGGGTTTCATTATGTCGCAGGTGTCGATGCAGACGCGAGCGCCGCTTCCGATCGGTTTTGCGGCAAGGACTCTTCCCTTAATTAGGGGGACGGATTCCTGCAGCTGCTTGAGGACGCGTTCCATTTCTTCGATGTCATTGGCTGTTCTTGCGGAGAAGACGACCCCATCGACTCCCAGTTCCAAAGCCTGCAATGCAGTCTTGGCGTCGCTCAGAGTGGATACGTCAGCTAGAAGTGTGGCTTTGTTCCTAGTCTGCGCGATCAGATTTTCGAACGGGATAACCTTCCAGTTCGGGCAATGAACGATTATGTGACGAATACCTCTATCCGCGAATTCCACTGCTCTGAGTTCATCCGAACGGTCTTTCACTATAACCTCCACTGCTGAATTGCCAGCCACGCTAGTATCAATGGCGTCATCGCTCGAGAAGACTCTGATTTCTGCACGATCGTCTCTTGAAGCTGTTCTGAGTTTGAGGCTGGATGCCAGCGAGATGTCTCCGGGGTCGAGCACCACAACGTCGCAATGTGTTTCCGCCGCTTTCAGTAACTCCGCTTTGTCAATGGAGGATACTTTGGGATCTAGACGTAGCCAGAACTGTTTCACCAAGTTAACCTCCTACTAGTCGAATAGCGCTCTGAGGCGTCGCATCTCTGTGTACTATTGCAGCCAATGCTCTGCTAATTGCTTCGGGATTCGCGTGTTGGAAGACGTTCCTCCCGAATGACAAACCGGCAGCTCCTGCTTTGATTGAGCTTTCAGCAAGCTGAAGAACTTCCAAGTCAGATCCCATTCGCGCTCCGCCTGCTACAACGATAGGTACTGGACAGCTCTTGACAACTTTCGTGAAGGTTCCTTGATCTCCTGTGTAGACGGTCTTGACTATGTCAGCGCCTAGCTCAGCTCCTATTCGAGCTGCATGCGAGACTACTTCGAATCCGTGTTCATTTTGTATGTTTGGACCACGTGGGTACATCATGGCCAGTAGCGGCATGCCGAACGAGTCGCACTGTTCTGCAAGCGTACCTAGAAACTCGAGAGTCTTGCCCTCTTCCTCTGAGCCTATGTTTATGTGAGCTGAAACGGCGTCAGCGCCCAGTCGGACAGCTTCCTCTACTGAGCAGACACCGACTTTTAGGTTCGGTTTGTCTCCTAGTTTAGTTGAAGCTGAAACGTGGACTATGAGTCCCGCTTCGTGCGTGTCAACATGCTTTGCAATACCCTTGTGCATCAATACGGCATCGGCACCGCCACTTACGACCCGCTTCACAGTCTGCTGCATATCTTCCAAGCCCTGCACCGGACCTAACGTGACCCCGTGATCCATTGCGATTATGAAGGTCTTTGAATCATCACGGATGATCCTCCTGATTCTTCTGGTCTTACCAGATTCCATGTCACTTCCACCTCCATCAAGCGTATCCTTGCATTGTCGTCGATTCAGCGATCTGAACAGCGCAGGCCGCCGCACTCGTATAGTATTCCGCCGGTTCTGTCGGAAGACTTGTAGTTGTTACGTCAAACCATGGAAGGTTGCTCAAGAGCTGAACGAAAAGTTGACGTCGTTCCGTCGCTCCTAGAATTGCAGCTTTCATTTCAGAACTCTCCCTCACGACTTGCCGCGCTTGACGGAATTCGTTCCCGAATCCGACCCGCAAGAAATGATGGTCTGGATCCGGAAAGTGTTGTACCGCATCTTGGCCGTGTGGTTGACGTCGAATCGGCTATTCTTCGAAACGTGGCAGATTCAGAAATTTCAGTCCGCGGCAGTTGAGGCGCAGGAGAGCCAGCAGTGATCACCGTAAACGTGACCACCGAAAAGTCTACCACCGATTTGGTTCATGTGGCACCCCTCAGTGAAGCGATGCAAGGCATCCTCGTTCCTTAAAAGAGTTCCTCATCAAATGGACATAACGATACCTCGAAAACCGCTTCACATCCCCGTGCACAATCGATCGGCCAAGAACCTTGGAAGCCCAGCGCGAAGAATCTTGTTCGCAACAGAACCGACATCATACTCAACTCGTTCGACGCTGAACGAGATCTTATGGTCTGAAATCGTCAGAATTGCAAAGCTTGCTCGAGGATCCCCGTCTCTTGGTTGACCTACACTGCCCGGATTTGCTAACATTTCATTCTGGAAGACGTAGACCATCGGCACATGTGTGTGACCTAGCAGAACCACATGAGCTTCGGCATTTCGAATCAGTTGTCTTGCTTCTGGCTGAGATAACGTCGGAAAAACGTATTCCGTTAGTGGATCTCTTGGACTACCGTGAAACAGCACAACGGACTTTCCACTAAGTTCCATTCTCGATGAAAGCATTAGCCCTGAAAGATACCGCGCGTTTTCCTGGGTTATGTGTCGTCTTGTCCACTCAACAGCTTGAGCAGCGTGAGGCGAAAAGTCCGACGTATCCCCGGTGGTCACCGCGAGGTCGTGGTTACCCATCAAGGTGACTTTTGGCCGCAAAGCCCGCAGCTTCTCGACAACTTGATTTGGTTGAGGTCCATAACCTACAACATCGCCCAAGCAGAGAAGACAGTCATATGATGGAAGGCGACTGATTACGGCTTCAAATGCGCCAAGGTTGGAGTGGATGTCGGAAATCAGTGCGAGTTTCAATGCTTTGCTCCACGGGTAGGATAACGACACCTGAGAAAAGTATTGGAACTGGCTTATAGTTCCACGTCAATTTCCTCTAGGTACGACAAATCCTCCCCACAATAGGGGCACAGTCTGAATTTTCGGTCTATTTTCTTCCCGCATTCGGGACATTCGACCTTGAGTGGATACCTGCAGAATGGGCAGAGTGAGAAATCAGGTGCAACTTTGTGACCGCATTTCTTGCACTCTTGCTCCTCAGTTCCTCTCTTGTCTCCTGATTTGTCCGCACTTTGTATGATAACTGGGAAGGGTTGACTCTGATGAGCGGATGAAGCTTGGATTATGTTCTCGCGCAGTATGCGGTGAAGCTGATAGGCATCGTTCTTAGACAAATTCCCAATCTTGATACTCTGAACTCCAGAGCGCATCAAGATCTCCACGCTGGCTCTACGTACTCCTCGATCCAGCCTGATGTTTACCATGTTGGTGTATGGATAATCGACGAAACTCTTCTTCAGCCCCAGCCCTCCTGACTTCCGTATTATGATACGTTGATCACTAACGACCACTGTTTCGTTTCCTCTCAGCACCCAAGTGACTTTTTCGTCGTAGTTGATGAGATGCTTCATATCTTCAGGTAGCATTGCCAAACTGTGGAACACCGCTCGATAGAAGATTGGGCTCGTGCGTTTGATGATAAGATGTATTGCACTACAGCATCAAAAAAGCAGCTGGGGAGACTGCTCAAACCGACCAAGATAAAGCAATTTCCTGAGAAGCCTCAAGATCGAGTTAAGTAAGCTCAATTCGATAAAGTGCTCCAGATTGACATGGAATTGAACGAGGTTACCTTGGAGGTAAACCATAGAGTCTTTAGGATCAACTTCTCTCAGCTTGAGAACGCCGTCGTGGCCTTCCTATTCGAAGACCGAATGCGCATGGGGACGCTTGCTATAGCCATGCCCGGAACAGGAGAAGTCGCAGTAGGTCGATCATCAATTCTGGTTGGCGGCAAGTACATTATGACGACGCGAGCACTGGCAGAGAGGCTCGCTGGAAAGACGGGAAAGATGGCACTAGTCTCATTGTTCACCGAACTCAACGAAACGGAGGCACTTCGGATCTACGCGAGACTCTTGGACAAGGTCTCAATCCCGAAGGAGAACATAGCATCATACGGCGGCAGCGACCGGTCAATAGGATAGGACGTTTGACGATGGAGATTCGCCAAGAACGCGAGCAGCGGCTTCGGCGACCTTTTCTCGGTACTCTTCTTTCGTGTACACCCTTACTATGTTCATGAAGACTCTCAGCACGTCTACGACGTTTGAAAGTTCGCTTATGTTCTGCGGTATCTTCTCGCCTGATCTGGTCTTGGAGAAGATCGGAATATCGTTGGGACCGATTTCCATGGCGTAATGGTAGGGGACTGACGGAAGTGAGGGCACGTCGATGCTGACGTCAGATGTTGGAACCCGAGCTTTCACAGCGATCTCCTCTTCAAGCTTCAATCGAACATTCTCCTTTGTGAATACGCTCGAGATGAACTCATCTCTAGCGTAGAACGTCTTCTCATATGCGCATTTCAGAAGTCGTCGTTCCGAAAGAGCCTTTATGATTCCGCGTGACCGCGGATTTGTATAAAGCTTAGACCAAATCCCATAGTCATCCCACTCCAAGTATTCGTCAGCCGTTTTGACCTTCAGAATCTCGAGATCTTCCTTGGCATTCTCCAAGGCTTTCAGGAGCATCATCTGAACAGCTCTGCAGGCACGATGGAAGTATATCGCTCTGAACGATTCCAATCTTGCTAGGATGAGACTCTCCAAGGTGGGCAACGCAGTTATGTCGGCGGCCAAGTTACCCTGGACAACGTCCATCGTATAGATCAGCCTGAACACATCAACAGAACCATAGCCAGCTCCCGTGTGGTAGGAGTCTCTTACAACGAAATCCATTTTGTCAACATCAAAGGAACTGCTAATTATCTGATTGAGGAACGGTTTGTCCGTTCTCGATAGTTTCCCAACAGCCAGCTCACTCAATTCCTTCGGATCAAATCCCAAAGAGCTGATTACATCCGTCAACGCTGAGTCAGCAATAATCCAAGTTGACACGGCCTCATGATTCCGATTAAGGTACTTCACGAGCAAGGGTTCGAAGAGGTGCGAAAACGGGGCGTGTCCGACATCATGCAATAATGCTGCCAACCGTACCTTTTGCCTCTCTTCCTTTGAGAGATTGACCGGTAGATTCTCAGCTACCACGCCCGCGAGGTACATTGCGCCAAGGACATGCTCGAATCGAGTGTGATTAGCTGCAGGGTAGACATATTCCGCGCCTGCCAGCTGCCTTATCCTTCTCAGTCGCTGGACTGCAAGAGTATCAATAATCGTCTTTTCAACATCGCTTAGGCGAATGTAGCCATAAATCGGATCCTTGATGAAACCCCAATACGTAGCGGCATCGGTATCCCGCGCCATGGATCGGTCACTTGAAGAGACAGATTTCCTAGTCAATAAATAGGTTGGCGTCAAAGGCCAGACAAAGCGTTATGGAGCATCTGACAATGAAGTTTGGCATTCAACATCCCAATTTCACTCACGATGGCAAAGGTGCTGAGCTTGTCGACAGGTTGAAGCTTGTTGCGACGCGGGCTGAGACCGCCGGCTTTGACTCTTTCTGGGTCATGGACCATTTCCATCAAATACAACATGTTGGGCAACCTCACGAGCCGATGCTTGAGAGTTGGACACCCCTTGCCACATTAGCAGGACTTACTTCGAGAATAAAGTTGGGCACACTCGTTACTGGAATCGTCTACAGGTACCCTTCGATATTGGCAAAAATCGGTGCAACCCTCGATGTGCTGAGCAAAGGTCGACTTTTCATGGGTATTGGAGCAGCTTGGAACGAAGAGAAGTCAAAGGCGTACGGAATCGCTTTCCCCAAGCCCAAGGAACGCCTCCAACGTCTCGAGGAAGCAGTGCAGATCATTCAGAGAATGTGGACTGAGAAACAAGTGAACTTCGACGGGAGATTCTACACTATCTGGGACGCATTCTGCGAGCCCAAACCAATCCAGAAACCCCATCCGCCAATCCTGATCGGGGGTGCTGGCGAACGAGAGACTCTGAGAATTGTTGCAAAGTACGCAGATGCGTGCAACTTGTTCGGCTCACCGAACACGATCAGAAGCAAATTGCAGATCTTACGCAACCACTGCAAGAGAGTCGGAAGAGACTATGATGCCATTTTGAAAACGAAGCTAGGTAGATGCCCTTGATCCGTCGATCATCTCAGCGGTCAATTTCCCCTCGCCCGGAGGACTAACTCTCGAAGAGGTCCGTATTATAGTGGAAGCCCTAAGTCAGACAGGAAGATTGAAGGTCTTCAACTTAGCCGGATACAATTCAACGCTGGACAAGAACCAGGCGTCCGCTAGGACTATACTTGATCTAATCTCCTGTCTTTCGCTTTAGCTTGCCTCGCCTCAACATCGCCGCAATTTCGGCACTGACTTCGTTTTCTGGTCCAATAGGTGGGTGACCTCCTTCCACAACACCGAATGCACAACATCGATCGTTTGCTCGGCGTTTACCACTTTCCAGTGATATCTCTTGGCCAGACGTAGGTAGGCACTTCGAACCTTCCAGAGATACTTGAGATTGCTTTCGTGAACATCGCGAGATCTCTTCTTCCGGGAGAATGATATTTTGGGAGAAACGTCAAGAACAAAGACGATATCTGCCTTTGGCAGATCCTTTTCCAAATGATAGAGCCAGTCCAAATCTAGACCGTGAGCGATACCATAAGCCAGATTTGACGGTGTATAACGATTGACAACTACAAAGCGCCCGCGACAGATTTGGCGATGAATTTCGTCAGCTTTCTCCCATTTGTTTGCGGCATAGAGCAAGTGGACAGCATGGTAATCGAGCTGGCTCTTTCCTGACAGGTAGGCCCTCAATTCCTGCCCTAGCGGAGTCGAATAATCAGGAAAGCTCACAACTGTGGCAGATTGCACCCTTGTCCTTAGCGCTTTGGCCATGAGTTGAGATTGTGTTCTCTTTCCTGACTGATCTATGCCTTCAATTGCAATCAGCCGCCCAACAGTACGCCGCATTTTCCTGCCATCCACTAGTCGTCGTGCTATCTGCAGATTAAAGCTGACCTACAAACAATACTGTCAGGCCCATCATCCGTCGTTTGAAGCGCTATATACCAGACAACAGGCGCTCGAATGAGTGATGGGCCTTGGTGAGAGCAGACTCACTTGTGGAGAGCGGCTTCATTCGAACCTCCGGATCGCTAGCGAACTAGTAAGATCTTGAAACCAAGAAGTCTCCGAGTACGCCAAGGTTCTCTCTCGCTTCATTGTCTGGGAGCCTGCTCAACACCGTTCTTGCGCTCTGCAAGTACGAGTTTGCTTGAGACTTCGCATAGTTGATCGAATCGTACTTCACGTATAGTCTTATTGCCTTCCTAATCTCTGACTTCGTGATTCCTCTCTTTCCGAGTAAACGAGAGAAAACCTTCCTATCTTGACCACTGGCCACCTTCAAAAGGTGAGCGGCCATAACCGTCTTCTTACCTTCACGTATGTCTCCTCCGATCTCCTTGCCGTACTCTTTCTCGTCGCCGGTGAGGTTCAAAATGTCATCGACTATTTGGAATGCTACACCGATTGTCTCACCGAATTCACCCAAGGCTTCAAGTTGTTCTTGAGACGCGCCGCCTGAAATCGCTCCGCTTTCAGTTGATAGACGAGTCAATGCCCCAGTCTTGTTTCGCAGTAGCCGGATCACTTCTTGCTCGGTGAACTTTTTTCGTCTCCACATGCTGAACTCGAACGCTTGCCCCCAAGTTATCGCATATGCGCGTTTTGCTACTCCAGAAACAAGCGCATGACGACGCTCCAATGAAACCTTGCTCGAGTTCGCGATATCGAAGACTTTGATTAGCATCGCGTCGCCAGCGTTGATAGCCGTTGGGATGCCGTAGATCCTGTGAATGCAGGGTTTGCCGCGTCGTAGTTCACTCTGATCTTCTATGTCATCGTGAACAAGGGTCATGTTGTGTAGAAGCTCGACAGCGGCTGCGGCTTCGATGGCATCCTCCCTCCTTCCACCGACGCATTCACAGGCCAAGAAGGTTAGGGCAGGTCTGACGCGCTTCCCACCTCTGTCTATGAGTTCCCACACTGACGTGTAGAACTCCTTTGGCTCTCCATCTCGGGGTAGGTGGTGCTCGAGTTCTGACTCAACTTCTCCTTTGTATTCGTCGAGGATCTCTCGGACGGATTTCATAATACAGCTCAGTGTAGTTCGAGGTTCTTCAAGTCTGCTGAAGTTGGTTGGCTAAACGCATTTGGAACGATTGTCATATCCGATTTGGTCTCGCTCAATGAGATTTGCACTTGCCGTGACATTTTCCTATCTAGGTTGACGTGATGAACTGTTATATATGACGTATGGCATAAGCGCCCTGTTAGGTGCTCCTAATCAACCCTCGGAGATGTGCAGCGCACGCCCGTAGCCAGTTTCTTGATCACACTCAGAGAAGCCTTGGAAGCTGCCCTCATTGTGGGCATCGTTGCAGCTTGTCTGAGAAAGGTGGGTCACCGAGAGGCTAGCCGATATCCATACCTCGGAATTGCCGGTGCGGCCGTCGCAAGCATATGTTTTGCGTGGGTGCTTCAAACCATATAAGGCGGACTGGTTGGCGCCTACGAAAGCCTATCTGAAGGAGCTACCGCCCTCGTCGCATCCGGATTTCTGACCTACATGATCTTTTGGATGTCAAAGAATGCTAGGGGCATTAAGGGAGAGCTGGAGCGCAAATTTGAGTTGGCTCTGTCAACCGGTCAGCTCCTTGCAGTCGCGGCAATCGCTTTCACAACGGTCTTCCGGGAAGGCATTGAGACCGTCTTGTTGCTGACCGCAATCTTCTTTGTTGATCCATCAGGCACAACACTCGGTTTCATGCTCGGAATAGTGGCAGTAGGAGCACTGTCTCTACTCATAACGAAGAGCACCTTCAGACTCAATCTCCGGAGCTTCTTCAAGTACACTAGCATGATACTCCTCTTGTTCGCTGCAGGATTGATCGGTTTCGCCTCACACGAACTCGCGGAAACGGCAGAAACAATGGGACTCAGTTTGGGACTCCGGCGAGAAAGCTTTCAGCGTTAACGTTGCCGCTAGCAGCATGTTGAATGAAAAAGGATCATTGGGTTCGCTCCTATCCACCTTATTGGGATACACCTTGAGTCCAGAGTGGATCAGATTGGCGGTCTACTTAGGGTACTGGTTTGTGATAGGCGGATACTTGATATTCGCATATCATGGCTTCTCTATCGAGACCGTCAGTTCAGCCTAAATGTCGTTCTTTTTTCGATACTTTGAGGTCAGAACCTTTCTTATTTCCTCGGAGATCTTCTCGCCTATGCCTGAGACTGACATCAATTCCTCCTTTGAAGCCATGAACACTCTCTGAACCGTTTGAAATGAATTCAGAAGCTTCTTGGCGCGAGTGCTGTCGATATTTGGGAGGCTGGAAACAATGAATTCCTGCTGCTGGTCTAATGCAGCAGGTTTCTGCGCTGTCATTATGCGAGGAGCACGTTTCTCCTGAACTTGCTCGCGACGAGCGATCGCAAACATAAGCTGCGCTGTCTCCGACGGTCTTTGCGTCCAGACGATTGGGACTCCATAGTCGACAAGTAGACTCGCGTAGGCACCCATCATGGCCTCGGGTCTGACTCGTCCTGAGCCGGTTAATGTCTCTCCTTCAACCAGTATGATAGGTTTCAAGTAGGATTCTTTGAGTTTGACTGCTTGTTGAAACAGACGCCCATCGATAATTGAAGAAGCGAGGTCTTCTACGTCCTTGCGTTCAACTACGACTTCGTCCGAGAGAACGAAGTCGCCTACATCCAGAGTTTCGGACTTTATCAGTACTCCGAGCTTTGCCAACTCTCTGGTTACCAAAGCGCCGAGTTCTCTAGAGTCAACTATTACGACTATTTGATCAACCATTTTCTCTTCCTTCACATCAGATGAAATAAACTTTTCAATCTTGACCTGATCGGGCGCGCGATCCTTTTGCGCCTTCACAAACTGCCTAATCGCGCTAGCCATCTCGCGCTCCTTCCGCTGCGATATCCAGTAGTAGGCCTCGTCGCGAGTTCCTTTCGCGATAAGGATGACGGCCTCTCCCGGCCCCTTCCTACCTGTCCTTCCACGACGCTGAATATAGCGTATGGCGCTAGGAACCGTGTCGTAGAAGACTACCTCGTCGCACTCTACGATATCAAGTCCCTCCTCGCCGATCTGAGTAGCGACGAGCACATTGAAGTTGCCTGATCTAAAATCATCCAGTATCATTGCCTGCTTCTTCTGAGTGAGTCCACGGTCCTTGTTGCGAGACGCTTGCCCGACAAGACGCACCGCAGAAACACCTTCAACTCTGTTCAAGAGCTCGACAAGCCTTGCGGCGGTCGTTCGGTAATTAGTGAAGACCATAATGCGACGCGCCCCTCTAGCCAAGGCAGCCCGAATCGAGCGTATCAACTCGGTTACCTTCGGATGGTCCGCCTCTTTGGCAACAACCTCGTTCACTATCGACTTCACTCTCAATATTCTTGGGTCATCGAGAATCATTTTCAACCCAGGTGAAGCGCGTCTACTGCCTTTCTCTTGGAGCCCGTCGAGATGCGTCTTAAGTGCAGGGAAGCCCTGTGTTTCCAGAAATTCGATGGCTCGAATTGCATGAATGGAGGCATAAACGTACGCTAAGTAGATTTTGACCTCTCTCTTTCCGCGCGCGGCTTCCTGCAATATTCTCTGTCTTGCAGCAAGTACGTCCCGCAAGCGAATTCGATCCATCGCTGCACTTTCTAGATATCCATGATCCCTCACAGTCCGCAGCTTCTCGCGTAAGAAATCCTCTAGTTCTCTTTTGACATCGTAGAAGATCTGCGGAAGCTCGACGGTGAGCCACTTTATTTCAATTCCTCCAACGTATGGTTTCACGTCGTCGCTCTGGGTTGTTCGCGCTTCGACCCATTCCAAGTGAAGATTATCGCATATTTCGCGGAGATCGGCTTCACTTGAGCCTGGCGACGCAGTGAGTCCTAAGATGAGACCGTCGCTTACTGCTGCGTATCGGTCTGCGATGAATACGTATGGATAATCGCCGACGCCTCTATGGGCCTCATCGAAGATGAGGAGAGAGAATTTCTCAAGCGAAATCTTGTCTGTTAGGAGATCGTTCATGAAGACTTGTGGAGTGGAGAATATCAGGCGCTTTCTCCACAATTCCTGTCGCTGGTCAGGTCCAATTTCGCCGGTTAGCCAGACAACGGCGTCCTCATTCACGTTCATGAGTTTCCGGAAGCTCTGGAAATGCTGTAGCACTAGGGGTTTGGTTGGTGCAAGCATTACGACACTGGTGTCTGGCTTTCGTCCGAGTCTTGCGGCCGCCACAAGAGCTGCGATAATTGACTTACCTAACCCCGTGGGCAGGCAGACGAGTGTGTTTACCCGCAGAGCGTTCCGCGCTATCGCCTCTTGGTAGGAGCGACGCTCGAAGGAATCTAACCTCAAGAGAGGATTGAAGCTGAATTCTACTGGCATGGGGCGCACGCCCTGCTGGGTTGTGTTTACTAAGAAACCGACGGCGGTATAAGTCCCGGGGTCTCGCGTAGGCCCGTTCTAATCTAGATAGAACGTTCTCAGTCACGAGTCTCGCACATGCTCAATACTATTAATCGGTGGCAACTGCCGCAAGAAAAATGTGGGAAGGTCTAGGTTTGCTTGGCACCACAGCTTCCGCAGAAGCTTGCGCCCGCAGGGATTTTCGCACCACAACTTATGCAGAATTTTGTTCCGGTTTCTGTTGTTGAGGGAGGCGCAGGTGTCGGCGGAGCAGGTGCAGGTGCGCCACAACTCGGACAATACTTGTGGTATGGTTGTAGAGGGGTTCCGCAAGATGCGCACGCTAAACCACCGATTGCTGACGGCCCCGCCTGTGCGCGGAGTTCCGGTGGCGCCCCGTCATTGTAGAGGAGGCCAAGTGATCTGAAGATGAAGACGCTCAAGACAGGTGAGATGATTGCCGAAACTATCCAACCCACGTAAGGCACAGCCCCGCTAATTGCTCCCACCACCGCGGCGATTACTATCACCAGCACTATCCAGCCAAGGTATCTGCCCCATCCAATTCCGCGGATTATACTGAATATCTCGCCAAATGCAAACGCCTTGCCGAATCGCCCGCTTTTGACCATGTGAGCGATGCCAACGCCGAGTATTATGAGTAGGATTATTGCAAGTATGATCCCTACGAGCACGAGCACCACAGCTGTTCCGCCAAGAACCATGCTTGGCACTTCGCCCGACAAGAGGCCCGCAAAGAATGATACGCCTCCGGCAGCGATGAGAATTGTCGGGATTATCATGTAGATCAGTGAGGCGAAGAAGACCTTTGCTCCGTTGACGAACAGCTCTCCATACCTGTCAAGTTTGGGAGGCGCTTCTGCGCCGGAGGACTCTTTGAGAACTCTGGCTGCGTAGCCGACGACGATCCAGTTCGCTATTGGTATGAGACCCAAAACGATGAGTATTATCAGTCTGCCTACGTCGCTGAACAGTTTCTTGGCATAGCTGAAGCTATTGCTCAGATTCTCGCTAAGATTCATTCTCGAACCCTCTTTGGAGAGGACATATAGTTAGCGCATATAAAGTCGTACGAGGCGCTCCCATTAACGGCAACCAACTAGACATCGAATCATCTCCCGAGCCTATTCGGAGCTCTGGTTTCTTAGCTTTCTGAGTTTCTCTATTGCTCCTAGCCAACTCGTCAGGGCGTTTCCGTACACTATCAATTTCTCTGGATCGGTCTCGTTTTTCATCGCAATGTTGATCTCCTGAATCTTCGCAAACAGCGTCTGTTCTGAGGATTCGAGAACCTTGTCGGTGACTAGGCGCGTTTCGTCTTCTGCAGACTGGATTATGACTACCGGTCTGTTGCATTTCGGGCAGAAAGTGTCCTTGCCCTTCCTGAAGAGTGGTGTGTTGCACTCGGGGCATGTCTCCTGAAGCATTGTTGCCCCTGACTTCAGGAGTTCCGCCATCTTCTTGACGTCGATTCCCACGGCCATTGACCACACAGGAATATGTCAAATGGCTTTTACGTTTGTTGGAGTGAAGGAAGCTTGCCACTGCAAACTGATGCTGAACTATGAAAGACTTTAGATATTGCACATGAATGCCTGAAACCTAAAGGTCTCCTGTCATGCGGGGCGGTCCGCTATGTCAACCAAGGCTAAACGCAAAGAGGAATACGAGGGCCGAATCAAGCAGGCTATGGGGATCCTCAACGAGGTCTCGAATGATACGACGACACCCCGCAACATCCGCCGTGCAGCAAAAAGCGCAATGGACATGCTTCAGGTAGGAGACCTAAGCCTGGGAGTCAGGGCCGCTAACGCGATCTCGATTCTAGACGACATAAGCCAAGATCCCAACATGCCGCCCTATACGCGAGTGAAGATTTGGAACGCAGTTAGCCTACTCGAAGCCATCAAGGACTAGATTGCACTGTCCTACCAAAACACAAGACGAGAACCAAAGCAAGTCTGAGGTCTCCTTGTCTGAGTCCAGGAGATCCGAGTAAAGGTCGATTCTGCCTTGGGAACGGCCGTACAGGCGATCAACTTAACGAAACGATTCGGCGAACTCACAGCTGTCGATCAGGTCAATTTTGCCGTCGATTCTGAAGAGATTCTCGGACTGCTTGAACGGTTCCGGAAGCGCAACCTTAAATCTCGTTTGGCCAAAAGGCCCGAACAGATTTGAACGGGTTGTGAATGCCGTGAGAGCAAGAAGTTTCATGATAGTTGCGCTGACGTGCTTGCTGGCGTTGGGCATTTCAGGAAGATACATCGCTCCACCCGCGAACGCCATCGGTTTAGCGAATGTCGTGGTAACCAATGTCTATTGGGGCACCAACTCAGTGGATCCTTCAACCGCGCATCCTGGCGATGTCAACATTCAGCTCTCGGTAGTTCTCACGAATGTCGGCGATGATGTCGCTCGAGGAGTGAACGCCACGTTGATTATCGGTCCACCATTGAGTTACACCTACAACTCGGGCGGCGTTCAGTATACCGCCAATTCCGTTTCGAAAATCGCTGGAGATATGAGTGCAGCGCAGAGTTTCACGCTCGGCTTCACGGTGAGTGTAGATTCGAATGCAAAAGAAGGCATCTATCGCTACAACCTCCAAATATCGTACAGATCTGCACGTGAACTTCAACAAATAGCCAACAGTGTTATGATAGATGTCCCCGTCTGGAAAGGTGAGCTTCACGTGCAAAATGTTGTTACTGTCCCAACAAAGATCTATCCGGACAGTAAGCAAGTCGCTGTGAAAGTCTCGATAGTCAACTCTGGGAGAGGCACGGCGAAAGATGTTCAACTGCGACTGAATCTTATGCCGCCGTTTGCGGCATCCTCAAGTGGGTCCGACAGAATCTTTGTTGGAAATGTTCCTGCTGGCCAAACATCCGATGCCGATTTCATCGTTGATATTGCTAGCGACGCGCCGTTCGGCGAGTACGCAGTAGTTCTAGGTGAAGAAGTTGGGGGCAATCTGGTTTCAATAGGTCAGATTCCACTATACGTCAATGAGAAGGTGAAGTTTGACATCGTCAGCGTTTCTCCTGCAACTGTACACGCTGGAGACTCTGGCGATGTGATTCGAGTCGAAATAAAGAACGCAGGAACCATTAAGGCTAACTCCGTAAGAGTTCAACTACGAGTTGGCAACTTCTTCACAGGCACGCTCACCGACTTCCTTGGAACGATGCTTCCCGGTGAAACCAAGGTAGCTTTCTTTACAGTCGATATTGATAGTAAAGCGCAGTCGCGACAGTACAATCTCGACTTGAGATTTGACTGGACTCAAGACGAGAACGCACTTGATAACACGCAGACAGTGACTTTGACGGTGGCCCCGGCAGGCGTTCCCATGACATTGATCATGGTGATCGTCGTTGTACTAGCTGTGGTGGCCAGCTACCTGTTCATTAGAAGACGCAGAATGAAAGCAGCTCAAACCCCAACGAAGTAAGAACTAGGCGTGTACGGATTCGGAGCCGAGAGATGTTTGGCTCGACGATGGGCCACAGTCATGTTCCTGTTGGCTTTGGCCGCGAGTCTCTCTACCCCAGTATATGCCCATACGACTATGGGAAATCTGAATGGTTCATCTCCTTACCTTCGATCCAATGATCACGAGCTGAACCCGACCAATTCCTTCGGCAGGGCACACGTCCCGGGCCCGCTAGGCTATGTCTGGCCAGGAAGCGGCTTGGATGCGTATTCAGGCGTTATGTCAAATCCTCCTGGTTACCAGTCGCCATTCGCTGATTTTGAGCAACCTACCCAAGTAGCTGGTCACGCATATGCGCCCGAAGGCGCTATTCTGACATCAACCTCCTACCACGATAATGTTGGCGACATGGTTTTTGCGATAAACTTCTCTCAGCCAACGGCTTTTGGAACTGGAGACGACTTCGTGTACCGAACGCTCGCGATCTACATTCCGGCTCCGGTTTTCGACAAAACTGGAGCCCTTGTCCAAGACGGATTTGAACCAGCAGGTGGAATTGACTGGAATGGTGGGGAGAACACGAACATCGTGACCACGATCACAGAGAACTACGGGAACATATTCGTGACGAGGGCCGACAGAAACGATCCATTCGGACCGGGTTCATGGCTGCTATACATCACGGCGCCGCATGACATAAACTTCACAGCGGCAAGAAATTGGTCAGAGTGGTATTACATCCGCATTAATCAGATGATGGCCCCTCACGTTGCAGGAAGGTACTTCTTCAAAATGTTCCTAGACAACCATTACCCAGTACGCAGACAGGGAACATTGCCCACACTAATCAACAGTACAATGCCGATGGAGAATTGGCCCCTTCTGCTCGTCAAGGGAGAAATCGATCCCGCAATAGTATGGGGTACCATAAGATACGGAGACTTGAACAACACGCTCTACGGAGTTCCCCTAAATCTCCCAGGTAAAGTCAAGGCCATAGGGATAGCAACCGATCCAACGACTGGCCAGTCAACCGAACGAAGCGTGGAGGCGCGCGCATACTTCAACGCCACCGCGCAAGGCCACTTCGAGATCGAAGGCGTCGCCCCTGGAATTTACGACATATACGCTTCTGCGGCCGGTTATCCCGAACAGAGAGTTGCTGAAGGCGTCAGGGTGCTCCGCGGACAGTCATTGCGGTTGGACGCGTACTTGGAAGTGGGTCCGGAATTTCGAGGCAAAGTCTTCTCGAAAGAAGGTTTCGGACCCGTCTCATGGCCTGGACAACGCCCGGTAACGGTCATGATCTACGATAGCAACATATACGATACGGACAGCATCGTCACCAATTCTCCCACAAACCTAACGCACGCTCCATATTCGCCATATGTGGCGGGTAACACTGCATTTTCAGGAGACATACTAAGCGCTCCGAATACCCCGAAGGTCGTGGCTTTCCCTTGGGACGGCCCAATAGGATACTATTCATACACGAGCGCACCGACCTTCAAAGATCCGTTCAGCGTTTTCAATGGCGTTGGACCCGCCCAGTCTTGGTGGGTTGATTCCTCAGGCTCCCTAGAGCCCGTAACGTCTCTCGGATCATCGAGCAGCGAATTCGTATTCAAGTTCGGCTCAAAGAGCGTGTACGGCGTGCCAACCAAGTTCTCTGGGATGGTGCCACAGGTGTTCGCCACGTGGACGGATAGCCTCAGCGTCGGCAGATACTATGTTCGCGTTTTCGTGAATGGCTATGTCCAAACATCATACGATGGAACGCGATTCGTTGACTATAGTTTTCAGGTTCCTGACCTCGGTCACTCACGCGACATCACTCTTCCCATCGACCTGCAAAGATCGGGAATCATGAATGTCACAATCCATTTTCACGACGCTCCGGGAACCAGGCAAAACGCGCCCGTCCAGGGCCCTGATCCGCAAAGGATACTGATAGCCGAAGCATTTGCCCGAGACGGAACATTGGCGGCGTTGAATTTTACCCAAGTTCACTCAACGAATGCAAGTGCTTCAATCACTCTGAATGGCTTAGGGATGGCGGGCCCGCTATTGCCGACTGACTCAAGGGCGTTCATCAAATACTCCCTTGCGCGGTATCGGGGCCTCTACGACTACGGCTTGCCAACAGACATGTACGCGATTCATGTATTCATGCGAGGATACATTCAAGCACTCCCGCCCGCTGCAAGCTTTGACGAACTAGACCAACCCGTTAGCGCATTAATCTCTGTCGGTTCGGAGGTCGTGGAAGTAAGCACCCACATGTATCGAGGCGGCGGAATCAATGCCACCTTATTCTCGATCGACTGGGAGAGGCCCCCTGTCCAGAGAAGCTGGGTTTGGAACGGCACCTCTGTAAGCACCCTCGTATACGACGTAGCATCACAAAGCTTCGTGGACGTAATCTACTTCTGGGACTCCAACCTCAATCAGTGGACGATGCCAAAACAGAACTCGGAATTTTCCGTCCTCCCTAACCCAGGTTGGCAAACAACATACGGTTCACTCGCCAGCCTACTCGTAACCAACGGATCTACTCTCGTCGATAGGTTCGGCCCCGACCTGTCCGATCCGACCTCAACGGATCCTTCTCAAGACGTGGCCACGAACGTTTTCCTCCAAGAGAATTTCCACTCCGGTTTCCTTTACAGCTCTACCTCGTACAGATCCCCATCATTTCGATCAAGTTTGGCAATCTACCCGGGCCTCTACGCACTGAATGTGTGGACATATGGCTACGTGCAAGATAACGTGGCCAGCTTGGGTGACTTGGGTAATGTAGTCGTCTCGATCCCGCAGCTCGGTTCGCTGGCCGACACTAACATCCAAGCCATAATTGGCATAAACTTCACGATTAGGACGATCTTCAAGACAGAGGGAATATTGTCAGGCATCCCATACAACGCTTCCGTGCGCATTCGAGTCTTCGACGAAGGAGACACACTCGTCGCAGCTGCGACAATGTCCTCCGACGCTGGAACGTTAGTTCCAACATCTGACACGGGTTTCTTTGCAGATGGCGAGAAATTGCTCGAACAACCTATACCAACCGGAACGATGACCATGGAATACAAGGACCTTGCAGGCCTCTTTGGCTATGTAGAGCCAAGCACAGGTGGCGCGAGCGTACGATCCGCCACGCTCTTTTCGCCAGACCACGGAGTTTGGGGCCGCGCAGATCATCCCGGAGAATATTCAGGCAGTTGGCTTGTGATGATCGATGTAGTGAACTGGTATCTGCCGGACAACTTCTATCCACCGGTCCCAACACTTCTGCAGGGCGAGTCCACGTACTTCTATCCGTATAACCACCTAGGACCATACTCACAAAGAAACTATGCAAAGATCTTCAACACAGCTCAGGGAGGCGAAGCTTCGATCGTGTTTGAGCTAGATCAGAGAGGTTACGTTCAGGGAACTGTGCTCGGCCTTAACTGGGACGACGGGGTGCGAACTGTGAGCTGGGCAACAATCCAGATCAAATCAGGCTCTTCGACCTATTACTGGTATACGTGGGACGGGTGGTTCGACGGATACCTAGACTCGGGCCACTACGAATTGAAAGCGATCGAATGGACAGACTTGAATGAAGGACATCAAGCGTACAGTTTCAATCTGGAAGTTAGCCCTGGACAGTTCAGCACATCACCAGATATCATCTTGTATGAGAGCGGAATCCCGATACCGGAGTTCCCTGCAATCCTTCCAGTCCTCTTCTTGATATTCTCCTCATCATTGGCTATCTTGAAGTTCAAGCGGCGTGGGGGACAAGGCTAGTTGCGATTCGGATTTCAAACTACATTGTTCGTTTCGACAGAGCCGTTGCTATTGGCAGCATTACAAGACTGCTTATCAATAGCACAAGCAGATCTCCTGCGATCGCGTCTAAGCCCAATCCGAGATAGATTACTCGTCTGAGAGCCTCATTACCGTAGGTCCACGGCAAGAGCCGAGCTATCGCGCGACCACCAGGCGCAAGTAGTTCAGGCGATTCAAAAATTCCAGTGAGCTGAAACATCGGAAATGTCACAGCAATCTCGAGTATGGTAAGTGTCGAAGCGGCGCGAATCCTCGACGACATGACTAAACCTAACGACATTGTGAACATCGCGATCAGTGTAGTCGCAAAATAGATTAGCAGAATGTTCCCGCGTACAACCAATCCCATCAATGTAAAGATGAGGATCATAAGTGTCGTCCGAAGCGCCGTCAGGATGACCGTGGCGACCATTTTGCCTGAGTAAATTGAAAAAATATTCGCCGGACTAAGAAGTAGACGTGGAAAAGTTCCGCGCTCGCGTTCTCTGGTTATGGCATTTACAATGTCGTCAAAGGCACCGAGAATCGTTATCATGCCTAGGAAACCTGGCAGTATAGTGTCGCCTGTAGCTGGACGGCCTGATATCGGTCGAACAATGACGTTCACGGCTGCTGATTTGATTCCGAACTGTTCACCGAACGTCGTTATGAGATCCTGCGCGTCGCGGTTCACTGAAATCTGAATTAGCATTGGCGCGGTTATTTTCGAGTTGTCTGTCTGGATGACTATGTACGCGTGGCCGGTAGCAAGGAGAGACTCACCGAATCCTTGCGGAATAGTAACCGCACCCATTACGTCTCCGGACTCGACACGAAGTAGAGCTTGCTCTTCGGTTGGCAAGAGTTCAGTGACGCGGACTATGGGCGATGTCGTCATCTTATCCACGAGGACTTTTGACGCTGGCGAGGAATCGAGATCCGCCACGGCCACAGGGATATTGTAACTGGGCGCGCTAAAGGCTCCGGCTATTGTGATGAAGATTCCGATCAGAAGGATTGGAAACATGAATGTAAGAACCAGAGAGACCGGGTCTCGACTCAGCTGTTTGATCTCCTTGTAGGCAATGGCGACTGAGTCACCGACCAGATGGTTCAAAACGCCAGCCTCTCCCGTGTTCTCGCGAAGAGTAAGTACGAGACTCCATAGAATAGGGCGGTCGCAAGGATGACATATTCTAGATCATAGGTCAAGGCGAGCAATGGTCGACCAATGAGTACCGTGCGCCTCAAGAGTTCGAATCCATAGGCCCATGGGAGCAACGTAGAGATAGTTCTGGACAAGCCGCGCAACAGTTCCTTGTCTATGACTAGACCACTGAACGCGAAAAGAAACAACACCAGGAAAAATTCGACGATAACGACTGCTCTGGCGCCCACTCTTAGCGCCGAGACTAGAAAACCAAAACCCATTGTCACGAGCGCGATGAGGAGAGAAACTGCTATCAGCGTGCCGAAATCGGTGTTCGGACGAGCTCCATAGAAAAACATTGCAGTTCCCAACACTATCAGCGTGCGCAAGGTCGCGAGAACCAAATCGAATAAGGTCTTGCCGAACATTATGGGCCCCAACCCCGTGGGGCTTGCGAGCAGACGCGCAAACGTCCCTTCTTCTCGCTCTCGGGACATTCCACCAGCTATTTCGTAGAAGGTCGCAAAGATCTGCACGACTCCCAACACTATGACTAAGCCTATGTTGAATCCGGAGAAGATGGCACCCTTCTGAATGATCTCGATCTGCGAAAACCCTCTATTCGCTTGGTTCTGCACATCGACGCCTGGGTTGAAATCCTGCACAACGCTTCCGAGGGTGGACGAGATCTGATCGGAAACACCCGGCTCCCCGTCGTCGGTGTACAGGACGATCTGCCCGGTTTGGTTGTTGTTCAAGTCTTGTTGGAAACCCTTAGGCACGACTATTGCGGCGTAGATCCGCCCTGTTCCTAACGCTGCAATGGCATTTTCCTCTCTATAGCCCAGAATTAGATGGTTGAAGTCCCCTGAGCCCACGAGCGCTTCAAGCAGACGACTGGATGCGATCGTGTAATCGTTATCTACAAAAGCCACGGGGATCTCTGCGGTGGGACTGAAGTGAGTTCCTGCACCGCCTCTCCCTGCTCCAAGGCTTGCAGTGAAGAATAGAGGGAGAACCACAAGCGATATCAGTATTGCAGTACGGTTGCGTCGGAATTGTCGAAACTCATTGCTTGCAACAGCTAGCGCATCACTGAGGAACTTCATGCGGCGCAATGCTTGCCCGATCTCTGATTAGTCATTTCTTCTGGCTGGCCCTTTCCAAGAAACGGTCGATTTCTTCTTCGCCGCCTGTCAGGGAAATGAATGCTTCCTCAAGCGTAGGCTCCCGAGTATTCACGGCTCTTACCCTTGCGCCCGCATCGAGGAGAGTCTTCATTACACCCTCCGCGAGTTCGTCATGTCTTTCACATGTAACGCGAAGCATTGGGTCGTCATACGTCACTTTGCAGACATCACTCAGCTTCTGAATCTTGTTGATCACTGCAGCTGAGAGCCCGGGTGTTTCCACCTCCACCGTGTTAAGCTCGTCTACACTGTGTTTGAGCTCACTTGGAGTGCCTACTTGAACAAGCCTACCCGCAAAGATGACTCCAACTCGATCACATATCTTCTCAGGCTCACTCATGTAGTGGGTAGTCCAAACCACCGTCACGCCTTGGTTGCAGAGCTTCCGTGTGAAATCTTGGAGGCCAATTGCAGACTGGGGATCGAGGCCAGAAGTCACTTCGTCCAAGAAGAGGACTTGAGGACTGTGAAGTAAGGCCGCGCAGATCATGGACTTCTTCGCCCAGCCACTAGAAAGTGCGCTCACCAAGCGATTCGCTTTCTCTCTGAAACCGAACATATCGAGCAATTCTTGGATTCTGGACTCTGCCGCTCTTTTGGGAATATCGTACAGTGTGCTGAGCAGCTTCAGGTTCTCCACGGTCGTGAGATCCTTGTATAGGGAGATACCTTCGGAAACGACACCTATCTGTCGTCGAACCTCTGCGGCCTCTTCGCGGAGGTCATGGCCTGCCACGATCGCTGTCCCTCGTGTCGGTTCGATCAATGTGCAGAGCATACGAACCGTCGTGGTTTTTCCAGCTCCATTCGGTCCAAGGAGACCGAATAATTCTCCGCGATTGACACTCAAGTTGAGAGCGTCGACAGCAGTGAAGCGCCCAAAGACCTTGGTCAGATCTTTCGTTATGATCGCAGACTCAGTCATACGGATTTCCCGAAAGCTCACAGCTCAGCGCAGGTTTTCGACGAGCTACTAAAGAGGCTTTTGTGTTGGCTATAGACGAAGAAATCATCCGGAAGAATGCCATTTGACTTCAGCCTTACTATTTCTCTGATTCGCGACGCGCGCAATGACGAACAGCAAATCGGACAACCTGTTGATATATGGAATCATCTGCTCGTTTATCTTGTCGGTCCTACTCAGGGTCACGATGCTTCTCTCAGCACGTCTTGTGACTGTTCGTGCGAAGTGCAGTATCGAGCCAACTTGACCTCCTCCTGGTATGATAAATGCTGTCAGGGGTTGCAGTTCTTCCTGAAATTTGTCAATGGTTCTCTCCAAAGTGACAACCTTGTCGCTTGTTATTCGTGGCACTTCGCGGTCCTGTTGGGTGGGAGTTGAAAGGTCTGCGCCTGCCACAGACAGATCTTTCTGTAATTCCTGCAGTAAGGAGTCAAGCTCCTTGTCTCTCAGAAACGCCCTAGCCAGTCCGAGAATGGAATTCAGCTCGTCTATGTCCCCGCACGCTTGCACGCGAGGCGAGTCTTTCGGAGTACGGGCGCCACCAACCAGTCCAGTTTCCCCTCTATCACCAGTCCGAGTGTATATCCTAGCCATTTGCCAACTCAGGACTATAGCCTCAATACGGAGATTTAGAGCCGTTGGGATATGTTGAGGGGTATTGAAGGGTCTTCTTGGCATCACTTTCGACGGAGGCGGCCAGACTGAAGCAGATTCTGGCACATACCTCGGCTTATCTCTATCCGGTTCCCCTTTACAGCGTGACCGGCATTAGAATAAGCCGCTGAGCCGGCTAACCCGAGCGATGAAGGAAGCAACTAGGACAGTCTAGTCGACCCTACTGATCCTTTGTCATCTTGTGAGTTTTCGGCCGCACATCCCACAGAACTTGGCATAATGAGGGTTGACTGTGCTGCAGAAAGAGCAGGTGATAGTATGCAACGATGCCCCGCAGCCATAACAGAATTTGTTCCTGTCTGGGTTTGATATTCCGCATTTGCTACAGTAGACTGCCCTAAGATTCTTGGGAAGCTGTTCCACCATATGCCACCGTATATTGTACCTAGTCTGTGATTTATAGTGCATTTGGCGTCGAGTCGAGGAACAGACGAACTTTCCAGAGGACATTGCTGAGCATCGTCATTGTCAACTTACCGGTCTGTGTGTTCTGGCGGCTTGGGTGGTAGGAAGCGCAGAGAGCAGGATGAGGGCCCTGCAGTCTGTAGAAGGCGGCGTGTCGAAAACGCATAGCCTTTGTCTCAAATCCTCTCTCTTTGAGAAACCTAACATATGTCTCGAACGCGACTCGCCCCAGCGCAAGCACAGCCTGCACGTTTCCTAGAAACCCAACTTCTTGTATCCAGTAGCGTCTGCAATTCTGAATTTCTTGAAGCCTAGGCTTGTTTTTTGGAGGGGCGCATCTCACGATAGCCGTCATGTATGCGCCGCGTAGTTCCAGCCCATCGTCAATTCTATTGGACGTAGATTGGTTGGCGAAGCCGTGTCTGTGCAAGGCGGCCATGAGAAACTGAGCTGAGCCGTCGCCAGTAAACATCCGGCCCGTCCTATTGCCACCATGTGCAGCGGGGGCCAAGCCCAGTATCAATAAACGAGCTTTTGGATCTCCAAAACCAAGAAGCGGCTTCCCCCAATAGTCCCTCTCCATGAATTGCCTTCGTTTCTTCGCGGCAACTAATCGACAATAGCGCCTAAGCCTTGGGCAAAGTCCGCAGGAGATGACAAGAGAATTCAGTTCGGCCAGAGATCGACAGGAGATTGGTTGTTGGGACTGCATCCTCTCCGTTCCAAAACGACCTTACCGCAAGACCAGAGTTCCTGTCAGAGGTTCTCTCCAGAGACACTGAACTGCTGCTCCAAGCCCTGGTGCTGTTCATCGCCGAAATATGTCAAACTGAGGGGCAGCCAACCGGTCCAATTCATCGGAAAGTAGACCTGAAAGCACCCGTTCTGGTCAGTAGTGGCTGCCTGCGTTCGATACTTGGAATCGAGGAAGTACGTGAAGTATACGGTCGCTCCTGCGACAGGCGCCCCAGAGACTGTTCTTAGATAGCCTCTGACACCTACGGCTACACCTTTCTGAGCTACCGTCGTAACTTCGACGAACATCATTTGTTCTCCCCTACTTGAAAGAGGGGTCGTAGGTAGAGAAACCAAGTCTGAGGAGGGAATTTCACTTCTCGTACTCACAGTCACAAGAGTCCACCCTGCAGCGACTATCGAGATGACCACAACTAGAATCAATATGACCGTTTGGCCGCTCATTCTTCTGCGTTGTTCCGCCTCGTCATTGTTTGCCATTCTGTCGCACCTTAGCGGGATTCGAAGATCGCTCAAGACCTCCGTTATCGTCAAAGTTAAAGTCTTTCCGGCGACTGGCCATCTGATCATTTCACCTATCTGCAGATTGCGCATCTTGTTCTCAAACACAAGCTTATCTATGGCGAAACGCATGCTGCTCTCGGAGTTCGAGTCATGTCTGAATCCACAGTCCCCGTCTTGATATTGAGAGAAGGCGCAACTAGGACGCGCGGTAGAGACGCGCAGCGAAACAATATTCTAGCCGCGAAAATCATTACGGAAACCATACGGACTACTCTGGGACCACAAGGAATGGATAAGATGCTAGTAAGTGGTCTCGGTGATGTGGTGATAACAAACGACGGTGCCACCATAATGAAGGAGCTGGATGTCCAGCATCCTGCGGCCAAGATGCTTGTTGAAGTGGCCAAAAGCCAAGACAATGAAGTGGGTGATGGGACGACCACTGCCGTCGTTCTCGCTGGAGAATTGCTGACTAAAGCGGAGAAGCTCCTGGATCAAGAGGTCCACCCCACAGTGATTGTTGAGGGTTACAAGAAGGCTTCAGAGAAGGCGCTGGAGATCCTTGGGAACCTATCGATTGACATACAGCCAGAAGACGAGAAGATGCTGTTACTTGTGGCCAAGACTTCCATGGGAACTAAACCCCAATCAGAATCAAAGGACCACTTCGCCAAACTAGCTGTAAAGGCCGTCACGCAGATCAAAGAAGAAAGAGACGGTAAGATCGTTGCCGACATAGACAGAATCAAGGTCATAAAGAAAAAGGGCGAAAGCATGGAGCAAAGCGAACTCGTGAATGGAATCGTCGTGGACAAAGAGATCTCGCATCCACAGATGCCAAAGCAAGTGAAGAACGCGAAGATCTCCTTACTCAACGCGAAGCTCGAGATTGAGAAGACCGAGTTTGATGCCAAGATCAACATAAACTCGCCAGACCAGATGAAACGTTTCTTGGACGGGGAGGAGACGATGCTTCGCGATATGGCGGATAAGATCGGAAAGAGCGGCGCCAACGTAATATTCTGTGAGAAGGGCATCGACGACATTGTATTGCACTTCCTCGCAAAGAGAAACATCATGGCGGTCAAGAATATCAGCTCGGGCGATATGGAGAAACTGGCAAAGGCTACCGGTGGAACTATTCTGGCAAGTACGAAGGACATCACGCCGGAAACACTCGGTGAAGCAAAACTCGTCGATGAAGTGAAGATTGGAGATGATAAACTGGTTTATGTGCGCGATTGCAGAGACCCGCGGGCCGTAACCGTGGTTATCAGAGGAGGCTCTGAGCATGTTATTGATGAAGCGGAACGCTCATTCCATGACGCACTCTGCGTGGTCAGAAATGCCATTGAGGATCACAAGGTATTGGCTGGAGGAGGAGCGCCTGAAGCGGAGACAGCAAAGCAACTTCGCGAATACGCGGTTCAGGTAGGAGGACGCGAACAACTAGCCATCGAAGCCTACGCAGAGGCACTTGAAACGATCCCGCTAACCATAGCTGAGAACGCAGGACTAGATCCGATCGACATAATGGTCGAACTTAGATCGAAGCATGCCGCTCCGGAAAACAAATGGTTCGGGGTTCAAGTTAGGACCGGAAAGATCACTGACATGCTCGCGGACGAAGTGATTGAACCACTTAGAGTGAAGCAGCAAGTTGTAAAGTCCGCCACCGAAGCAGCCAGCATGCTGCTCAGAATCGATGATGTTGTATCATCGAAAGGGATGAAAGAAGGCGGTCCGCCAGGCGGCGCCGGCGGTATGCCAGGAGGCATGCCCGGAGGAATGCCTGGTGGTATGCCACCTGGAATGATGTAGCCACAACGCTGCTAGCATTGGCGCAGTCTAGCCTGCTCAAGCTCCGAGATTGTTGCGAGCAACGCTTACATTGCTCTAGGTTTAGTGGCAAATGTGGTGATTGGAGTGGCAAAGCTGTCTCCAATTGCGGTCAGACTGATTGAAGGAAAGAATTTCGGGTTTCTTGCCACTGTACTGCGAGATGGGTCTCCCCACGTAGCACCTGTCTGGGTTGACCATGAGGGCAACGTAATACTGGTCAATACAGTCGTAGGACGAGCCAAGCAAAAGAACATGGCAAGGGACGATCGAGTGGCATTGTCAATCGCGAATCACGACAATCCCTATGAAAGAGTGGTCATCCGCGGTAGAGTGATTGCCCAGACAACGGAAGGAGCAGAGGAACATATTGACAAGCTCGCCAAAAAGTATAGGGGTGCAGACAAGTATCAGGGATCAAGCCCCGACGAACAGCGCATCATAATCAAGATAGAGCCCGCAAGGATCTCATAGCCCGAACATCACTCAATTCGAATGCCATTCTCCGAAAAGAAACAGCAGAGACCTTCTGCCGAGTGCTTTAGGAAAAACGAATAGATGCGCCTTTCTGATGATCTTGACCTGGGATCATTCACCTATCGCTATTCTTCAAAAGCTCGTTGAGTTTCCCACCTACTGAGAATATGGAATGCGGAAGTGCGCTGAGTTTCTCTCACATGAGTTAGGGAGACTAGGATTCAATGTCACGGGGCTTGAAGAGTTCAGTCGCATAGTGCATTGTATGCTCTCAACCAACTCTTGAGTGCTGTCTGATTCTGAATCAGCAGAAGTTCCGCGTCGAGTTATCCATGCTTGTGCCGTGCTTGTGACGGATGGAAATCTGGCAAGTTGGTCTTTCTGCTCGATCGCGTCGATCTTCGATGGCGCTGTTTGTTCTTCTGTCGCCTTCTTATTCGGAAAGCAGTTCTGCTGAGTCTGTGTGGCATCTCAACATCACCGTAATCAAGCAGCCTGTACGTCTTGCGGTGATATATGTTTCTCATGCAGTGTTTGGCAGGATAATCAGTCAAAAGGGTAATCGACATATGGCCCGCGGTTTGCTGGCCTCAGTTTGCGGTATTTGCCAAACCATGTCAATAGAGTAACTTACGAGCAAAGGATCCCAGACGTGTCGAGAGGCGTTCGCTATCCTGAGAGAGCAATTGAAGGGGACTCGATGTGCAGGAGACCGCTGAACATGAGCGATTGAAGAACAGTGAAATGCCTAGGTGAATCTTGGTAGGAAGGTCGTGAGCGCAACGAATCCTAGGATGGCTAGGACCGCTGTGACTACGGCGAAGATTATGATCGCAACGAGGGCTATTATGAGCGCCTTTCCCCATCCGCAGTCGAAGAAATGCTTGATCAGTCCTAACCAGATTATGATCATGACTATTGCTGCAATTAGACCCATGAAGAAGAAGCCAAGGATTTCTCCGATGATCGTTCCCAGAGCTGCAATCCAGAGACCGTCAGTGAATTTTGCCTTCTGCTTTCCGACGAGGGCTCGACCAGCGAGCCAGAGGACCGGCCCGATGATTATCGTGTTCACTATGATGTGAATGATAGCTTGGTCTAAGTTGATCGGCATCTAACGCACCATACCACAGATTATATGTTTTTGAATATAACGCTTCGGACGGATATGCGGGTGCTCGTTTGCCCAGTTCACTATCGAGCACGATCTACTTCGTGAAATCCCTCTTATCAACGTAAACATTCATGCTCTTCAAATACGATGGAGCGCTCGTCGAAGAACCGGTCAGCGTGAAGAGGCCATCAACGTGAAACTTGAAGTGAGCATCTCTGCTGGAGCCCGAATAGGTCATTAGGATCTCGCCTAGTCTCCCCCTGCTAGTCTCCTCATGCTTAACTGCAATACTCTTGTCTCTCTGAGCAAACCAAGACTCGATCTCTTTTCGCATCGCCGATTCGACAAAATCGAAAGGTATTCCCTTGTGGACCCGTTCAAATTGAGCGGTAAGAACCTTCCGGCATTCCCTAGTGAGCGTTGTCATGTAGACGAAAGCCTTCTCGACCAACTCACGACCAGACGGGGCATCAGTCAACGCACCAATCACCTCAACTTCACGTACGTCATATGTGCGAAGAAGGTGATTAATGTTCGTCAGATTCAGGATAGACTACTCGCAGACTACTGGTGAATCAAGTTCGCAGAGACGAGAGAAATCCTCAGAGACTTCGAGCCGTTTGTTCTCACTTTCATGGTGAGAACGCCTTGCGTTATATCGGTGTCGATAAGTAACATCACGCTTGTGACTACCCGATGGTCGCTGGCCGTTATGTAGTGGGTGTGGATGGGGGCGCGAGTAAGACAGTCGCTTTGATCGGAACTGAAAGCGGCAAGGTCTTGGGTCGCGGAGAATCGGGTCCTTCGAACTATCACAACGTAGGTGCGGCTGCGGCAAGTCGAGCGATCAAGAAGGCTGTGATTGAAGCTCAAAAACAGACTGGTCTTCGTGAAGTAAGACCGGAGACAGCTGTGGTTGCTCTTGCTGCCGTTGACTCAGAGATAGACAGAGCTGTAGCTCTTCGTTTCGTTCGGAGGACGAAGATTGCACGAACGAGTTACGTTGTCCATGATTCAGTAGCTGCGCTCTACGCCGCAACTCAAGGGAAACCGGGAATTATCGTGATCTCCGGAACCGGCTGCGTTGCAGCGGGCGTCAACGAAGCTGGTGAATACGCGCGGGCTGGAGGATGGGGGTATCTGATCGACGACGAAGGAAGCGCCTTTGACATCGGAAGAAAGGCGTTGACAAGGGCATTCCGGATGCTCGACGGACGCGCGCGACCCACGAACTTGATATCGATTCTAAAGCGGAACTTCCAAGTGAAGATGCTTGAAGATGCTCTCAGTCTCATCTACGCGAATGGGGTGAGTGTCGAGGAAGTCGCAAGGTTAGCCTCTCTGGTTTCTAGGGCTGCATCACGCGATAAGGCCTGCAAAGAGATCCTGAACAACGCGGGGATCACTCTGGCGGAATTGGCGTGCGCTGTAGCAAGACGACTGTGCATGACAGATGATTCATTCAAAGTCGCCACTGTTGGTGGGAGCTTCAAGTCTGGGCGCCATCTTCTCAAACCTTTCACAGCTAGAATCAAGAGCGAATGTCCGCGCGCCCGGGTCATTAGACTCAAAGTCGAGCCCGCCCGGGGAGCGTTCTTGCTTGCTGCATCTGAGCTACTGAACCGTAGCGACCATAGGACCCGTTCACGGACATGATCTTAGCGATATCGGACTCCTTTTGCTCACGAGGGTTTGTCTCTGACTTGGGATCTGCGCGAAACGAGAAATCGCTTTTGTTGTCCCGAGATCGGATCAGACTTGAAGGCTTAACATGATGCCATATGCTGAAAATCCCGGGAGCATGGCTGAGGGGGAGAGCGACTAATTCTTGGTCATCCGTTGCTGAGATGACACCTTAGCGGCTTCCAGCTCTTTGATTAGAGGTGGAAGAATGGCAAAGAGATCTCCAACGATTCCGAACGTGGAGACCTTGAAGATCGGTGCCTCTGGATCTTTGTTTATCGCAATAATCTGCTTGGCAGTCCTTACTCCAACAAGATGTTGTATTGCTCCGGATACGCCTAGTGCGAAGTATATCGTGGGCGAGATCGCTCGCCCCGTCAACCCGATTTGCTGGTTATGGGGAAGCCAACCAGCATCAACTACCCCTCTGGACCCTCCAACGGCCGCTTGCAGAAGCGATGCGAGTTGATTTGCCAAACGCAAGTTCTCTTTGCTGCCTATTCCCCTTCCCACCCCGACTACCACGTCTGCTTCGTCTAAGTTTCCACTCTCCTCAGCGACTTCTCGCACTGTCTTCAGAATAGTCTTGTTCCATTTCTTCTGAGCTGGCGGTGGTTTGATTCGTTCAACTGTGGGGGGCTTCTTCGGTTGCGATCTTACCCCCTTTACCATCCCTGGTCTAAGGGTTGCCAGTTGTGGTCTTGCTGACGGTTGATAGATCGTAGCCATCAGGTTTCCGCCGAACGCAGGGCGAACTTGAACAAACCGCTCCTTGTCGTCCACACTGAGATCCGTGCAGTCCGCTGCCAGACCGACCCCAAGTTTGGCAGCCAGCCTTGAAGCAATATCGCGCCCGTTATACGTCGCTCCGAACAGAATTGCTGCTGGTCGCTTCTGAGTGACTAGAGATCCCAGAGCATCCGCGTAGATCTCAGGAATGACAAGGCGTGTCTCCTCCCCATCAACAAGGATGATGTTGTCAGGGCCATGATCAATCAGTATCCTAGGGAGATGCTCCAAGTTATGGCCGATCATTACAACCGTCAATTCTTGTTTGAGTGAATCAGCAACCTTGCGGCCCGCAGCGATTAGCTCAAAGGTCACAGTCCTGACTTGATCACTTTTCTGTTCTCCTACAATCCATACCCCTCGCGAATCTTCAGGACTCAAATGCTGCCCTCCTTCTCGAAGAGTTTGATCAGCTGTGCGATCACGCCTGGCACATCTTCAGCAGTGACAACGGTTCCTCGACTTCTGAGTTCAGGTGTGTAAACCTTCAAAACTTGAGTCCAGGACCCAGCGAGACCAACATCCTTGCGGTCAGCTCCAATACTCGCTGCCGTCCAAGTCTCGATAGGCTTCTGCTTAGCGGCCAATTGCTGTATCAGTGAGGGAATTCGCGGCACATTCAAAGCTTTGCTTGCCGTCAAGAGACATGGAAGTCCCGAACGAATCTGCTCATAGCCTTCCTCAGTAAGCCTCTCAGCGAGAACAATGTTCGCGGCTGCGTCGATCTCAACTTTCTTCACATAGGACACGTGGGGTATCCCAAGCAGTTCGGCGAGCTCTGGACCGACTTGGCAGGTTTCACCGTCTATCGCCTTCATACCGCATATGACAAGATCGAATTCAAGCTTCTTCAATGCCATAGCAAGCGTCTTGGCGGTCGCATACGTGTCGGCTGCGGCAAAGGCGGGATCTGTCAGTAGGATGGCACGATCCACGCCCATTGCAATACATCTGATGAGCGCGTCTTTGGCCTGAGGGGGACCCATGGTGACAACTGTGATACTACCGCCAATTTTCTCTCTGATCTTCAGAGCCTCTTCCACCGCGAACTCATCGAATGGATTGAGTATGCTTGGGACTCCTGCGCGGACGAGACTGTGGGTTACCTCGTCGATCCTCAATTCTGCAACATCGGGTACTTGCTTTACGCAGACGACAATTCTCATTCTCTAGGAGTCACCATCTCGAAAGCCTCGCTCACGGAGCTTCCCACAGTGAAGCTCTGACTGTATAACATCTCTCCGCATGGAAAATACTGAACGGTATATAGTAACGACTGAAAAAATGTACATATTTCGGTGAATTCGCGGTCCAGATGCGAATACCCACGAGTCCTGAAGGCTTGCGCTTCGCCCTCACCGTGTGCTCCACATTTAGCCGGAAATGAAGTCTCTTATTGTCTTGCGATAGCTCTCCTCTTCATCCCACATCGTGAGATGCCCGCTCTTTTCGAAGATGACAATTTTCGAGCCCTTAATGCCCTTGTGAATCGTCTCCGCAACTTTGGGTGTTACTTCGTCGTATCTCCCAACAGTCACTAGGGTCGGTACTTTGATCTCAGGGAGCATTTCGGTTATGTCCCAATCTTTGAGGTTCCCAATAATCGTAAACTCGTTTGGCCCGTTCATTGTCCAGTAGACCGGTATGCTTAGGTCGTTCAGGGAGTCCGTCACTTCTCGGGGCCACTGTGGCAGTCTGCAGAAGTAGTTGCGATAGAAGACCTCAACAGCCTTCAGGTATTCAGGGTGAAGGTAGGCCCATCTGGCCTCATATTTCGCGAGGGTCTCCTGAACGCCCTTGGGCAGCAATGTTTTCAAACGATTCATCTCGGCTACGGTCTCTGGAACACTTGCCAGTCCGCCCGCGATTATCATCTTCTTGATGTTATGCTGGTACTTCAACGCGTATTGCAGCGCAAGAGCTCCTCCATATGAAGAGCCGTACAGATTGACTTTGCCTAGGTTCATTGCCTTCCGAAAGCCTTCGACGTCCTCGGCGCCTTGTTCGATCGTGAATAGTGACATATCCTTTGGTTTCTCGGATCTTCCGACACCAAGCTGATCGAACAAAACGACCTTAGTCTTGTCATCGCCGAGCTTTCCCAAAGAGAGCAGATACTGGTGCGTTGCTCCGGGGCCTCCATGCAAGCACAGTAGAATATTGCTTCCAGTCCCGAAGGTCCTGTAGAACAACTTGTACCCATTCACGGTCACGTATCCACTTTCCTCATGTATGGACATAACTAACCCATCCGGTTGAACGTGCATTCGAAAGCTGACATCTTGAATGTTTTGCGGAATTATCGACTTGGGAAACGAATCAACGGTACGCACAACTATTCTGATCATATCCGGCTTTAAACGACAGAGCCCATGTGATCAGAACTTCTTGTTCTGTTGTGCTGAGCAAAGGGTCTGTCTAAGAGCGACCACTAGTCCTTCAGAACAAGTTGCGCTTGCGGATTCAGTTCATATTGGGCGATATTCATTTCTGGAGTGGCATTCCAAAGAATGACGCTAGCGCTGAACGAGCTGTCTCTGAAGCTAGCTTAGCTTACCTGACGACTTCAGAACCGCAAATCACTTCTCGAACAGACGGGAAAGGGCACAACGATGTCGAAGCAGTTCGGCGGGATATTCTCACTATTTGCGATTGGTCCAGCATTCTCAGGCGCGTTTGGCTAACTCTTCCATGTAGTTGAGTATACTCCTCCAGATTCGCCCGGGTTCATGCATCCTGTTCTCGAAGTTGTTGATATTGACCCAGTCTTTGAGAGCTTTCTTTGTCGCGTCATCCAACGTTCCAGTAATTGACCCTCTGTACATTCCGAGCTTCTTCAAGTCCCGTTGGATTGTTGCCGCAATGTCATGATCGATGGCAAGCAGATGCCTCGGATCTTCCCTCGACAACATTGTCATATCATAAACTTTGAACACTCGTTTCAGTTCCTCGATCGGCGCCTGATGATCGTCAACTCGTAGATCCACATACTTGTCCGTGAGACCCTCGTAGCCGCCTTTCTCTCTCACAACCAAGATAGCTGCTGATTGCTGCCCTCTCCTATCTCCTCCTGCTGCTTGGCCTGCAGATAATGCAGCCATGAGTCTCTCGATCAAGTCGCCTGGGGTTTCCTCATACGCTCTAGCCATGCTATCCACAACGTTCGAGCTTGCCAGGATGTTTCCTTGGCAGCTGTAGCCCTTCCCGGTCACGTGCCCAGCCCATTCTAGGCACTCCTTTCCAGTATGAGCCGCGACTTGCCCTCTGGAATCTACGATCGCTGCTTGGCGCACTTCTGGGCGCGGATCTCCAGCAAGCAGCTTTCGAAGAGCTTCATTCGCAGACAACCCTTCTTCCAGGAGTCCAATGCCGTTCGGCCCATAAGTGACGTTGACCCAAGCCTGAGTGGCTATTGCGCCTACCTTAGCCTTCGCCCACGGTACTAGCGCCCCGACTGCGGGAAACTTTGACTGGACCGCTACGCCGAGATCTCCATTCTTGGGATCGAAGGCAACTATTGAGAACGTCGAAGGCCCACGTGCACGCGAAGGCAACGCCATCATAGAGTCGCTCCGCGTATGACTCGAAAACGTTGTTGTTTAAGAGTCCTTCTGACTTCTAGATCCCCTTTCACTGCGAGGTTGCTTATTCTCATTGGAATTAATGGAACTACCAGTTTCATTAGGATGAAGCGTCAAGTCATAAAGCGAGATGAATACAAACCTCATTTCAATCAAAGGGTGTTGTTATGAAATTCGTTGAGAAAAAGAAGGATCTCTCAGAGATAGTGGATTGCACCTTCAGCCCTCACAACGAGTTCGTCGTGAGAGTTCAACCAGGTGAAGAAGTGAAGATGGAGACATACGACTGTTTCGCGAATGTCGTGAAACCCGGCAATGACCTAGCTCAGGTTCTTCAATCCGGAGTGAAACTATTTGACAACCCCGTCACAGGGCCCGTCTACATTGAAGGCGCGAAGAAGGGAGATACCCTAGTCGTTGACATAATTGACGTAGAGGTACCTGAGATTGGACTGACGGCTGTGATGCCAGGCTTCGGAGCTCTCGAAGGTTGGCTGAGCAAGTCGCCTACCCTAACAAAGTTCAGTACAATAAGGAACGGAAGAATTAATTACAGAACAGATGACGGCAGAGAGATTTCGTTCCCAGTGAAACCGTTCATCGGCACCATAGGCGTGGCTCCCCCAACTGAATCCATATCGACCATCACTCCCCACAAGCATGGTGGAAACATGGATGTTGCGGATGTCTGTAAGGGAAACAGGCTCTATCTGCCGATAGGTGTGGACGGAGCACTTTTCGCAGCTGGTGATGTGCACGCAAGACAGGGCGACGGTGAAATCTGCGGAACCGCCGTTGAAATCCCAGCAGTACTGACCTTCAAGTTCGACATCATTAGGGGCAAGTCAATCGAATGGCCGCGAATAGAATCACCGGAAGAGATCATGACAGCCGCCAGTGCTAGACCATTAGAGGACGCGGCGCGATTGGCCTTCATGGAATTGATTCAGTGGTTACATGAAGATTATCGGTTCTCCGTGTACGACGCCTACATGCTACTCAGCCTTACTGCAAACGCAAGAATAGCTCAGATAGTGGACCCTCTCTACACGGTTGTGGCCAAGCTTCCGAAAGAGTATCTTCACCGATAGAAACCTCCATGGAACTGAATATTGGAGCAGGGTCATATTGGGGGAATTTGACTAAAGATTCATTAACGGATAACCTGTGAACCATTGAAATCTGGTAGACAATGCCTTGGCACAAAAATACGGTACAGCTCATCCAGAGTTCGTCGGCGAAGCCCACAGGATTGTTGACGCGGCGAAAAGCGAGAGAGTCCTTCTGCGACTACTTGGGGCTCTCGCGTTCAGCATCCACTGTCCAAGATTCTCGTACATGCAACAAATGCTGGGCCGCTCCTTCACAGACATAGATTTCGCGTCCTACAGGAAACAGAGTGCCAAGATCAGAAAGCTGTTCTCTGACTTGGGATATCAAGAGGATTTGCATGTGACCGCTCTATTCGGCGCGAATCGACTCATATTCTATGACAAGAGCGGCAGCAACAGACACTGCGACGTGTTCTTGGACAAACTGGAGTTTTGTCACGACGTGATCTTCCAAGATCGACTAGAACTTGACGAACCAACCGTGCCGTTGTCGGAGCTCCTCTTGGAAAAGATGCAGATAGTCAAACTTAACGAGAAGGATGCGATTGACACTATAATGCTTCTCAGGGAACACGAGGTTGGATCCTCAGACAAAGAAACAATCAATGCAGATTACATTGCAAACCTTACCGCGCGCGACTGGGGGTTGTGGAGGACCCTTACAATGAACTTGGAACGTGTGCAACGCGCTGCCCAAAGCGCTGACAAGCTTTCAATCGAGGATAAGACTGACGTGCACAGCAAGATCAAGAAACTACGGGCGCGAATAGATGAGGAGCCAAAGTCAAGAGGTTGGAAACTCAGGGCGCAAATTGGCGACAAGAAGAAGTGGTACAGAGACGTCGAGGAGTTATCACGCGAATAGCCAGTACAACTTGGCTAAGCAAACCCTCTGACTAGGTTAATTGCGCGCTCGAATTACCTTATCATCTTTCAACATTCTCGTCAGCCAACTTTCTCTATTGATTTCTTACCTGTACTATATGCTCTATGAAGACAGGCTTTTTATTACAACCATCCTAACCTGGTAGCTGTGGTATCTCAATGGGAACCACAACAGAATATTTCGCGAGGAGAGCTTCAGGTCTCGCAAGAAGCGTATCAGCACGCGATGCAATGATCTACAACATCATGTGGATGGTACCCCTAGGAACATGGATCTACGGCATCTGGGCACTGAATCTATTTCCAGGCGCCGATCTTCCCATGACAGTACTGATTTCTGAGGTCGTAGCATTGGTCGTCGGTTTATTCTACGCCCTCTTCTCTGCATCCATGGCGCGATCCGGTGGAGACTACATCTGGATGAGTCGAGTTCTTCATCCGGCAATCGGATTCTCGATGAACTTCTTCTTCAACATGGCACTGCTGAGCATTGGAGGCGCAACGATGTTCTGGGTAACACAGTACTCCCTTGGACCAATGTTCGAAGTCCTTGGCATGCCAGCCATTGCAAGCTTCCTGAATTCCTCAAACGGCACCTTCATCGTCGCCATAATCCTCTACGCTCTGTTCGGTGTCCTGATTACAAGAGGCGCAAAAGCAACACACTTGATACTCTGGGTAATCTTCATCCTGACTATAATCGGAATCTTGGCATACAACGCGACATTGCTATCTCTTGGAACAGAGGGTTTCAAGGCGAACTTCAACGCCGTCTCGGGCATGAACTACGACGAAGTCATCAAAGCCGGAACGGAAGCAGGCTATCCAGGATCCTATGTTTGGGGATCAACGATTCTGGCAGTTGCCTTCACCTACTTCAGCTTCACCGGATTCAACAGCTCAGTATACTACTCGGCAGAAATCAAGGACGTGAGGAGATCTCAATTCATAGCAATCCTCGGCGCCACAGTACTCTACATGTTCATTCTGTGGATAGACTACTATGTCACCGTCACGACCATGGGTCCCCAGTTCGTAGGTTCAATGGCATACCTGTTTGGACAGGGTAACACAGCATACAAGTTGGCTTTTCCGCCATTCTTCCAAAACCTATTCCGTTTCGCAACAGTTGGCAGCCCACTAATCTTCGCCATCGTCGCGATCGCCTTCGCGGCACAGAGTATTGGAGGTCCACTAACCTACGTATTCGCGGGAACAAGAATGGTCTTCGCCTGGTCCTTCGACCGAGTGGTACCAATCTCCCTAGCCAAAGTGGATTCGAAGTATCGATCACCATACATGGCAATAATTGTGACCGTGGTTATGTCCATGATCGCCATGGTACTCTGGGCGTACACGAATCTACTAAGCTACTTCCTGTACGCTAGCTTCGGATGGATGGTCATGCAGGCCTTCGCATCCATCGCAGGCATAGTCTTCCCCTACAGGCGAAAAGACATCTTCGACGCCTCCCCAGAGATCGTCAAGAAGAAGGTCGCAGGAATTCCTCTGATCTCCCTATTCGGCATAGGCACACTGCTGTGCTCAATTTACATTGCCTACGCAAGCGTCGCTCCGGCGTACATGGGCACGTTCCAGCCAGGCTACCTAGGCTTCTCAATCGGACTGATGATGATCGGAGCCATAATCTACGCCATAGCATGGGCCTACAGGAAGCGAACCGGACTACCGCTGGAGCTAACCTTTAGAGAAATACCCCCTGAATAAGGGGGTAACCCACTTTATTTGGTGACGAGAGACGACGAGAACTAGGCTGTTCTATGCGACGGACATCCACGGGTCCGAGCGATGCTTTACGAAATTCATCAACGCTGGTCCGTTCTACAAAGCGGACGTACTGGTCATTGGCGGAGACATAACAGGCAAGTACTTCATTCCGATCGTTGAAAAAGCGGACGGAACCTGCACCGCGTCCTATCTCGGAAAGGATTACAAGTTGAAGCTGGGAAACGAACTCGAAGAACTACAGACGAGAATTCGAGCTGCGGGTTACTACGTTTACAGGACAACCCCGAACGATCTGCAGGATCTCCGCAACAACCCAGCCAGATCTGAACAAATCTTCGAAACGCTGATCACTGAATCACTGAGGAGACTGATGGCTTATGCTGAGCAGAAACTGAAAGGAACTAGGATCAAGTGCTTCGTGTCACCTGGCAATGATGACGCATTCTTCATTGACAAGGTCCTCGCGGAATCCAACATTGTGATCAATCCGGAAGGACAGGTCGTGGACATTGATGGCGTTCACGAAATGGCGAGCACAGGTTACTCGAACATGACACCGTGGAAATGCCCACGCGACATCCAAGAAGAAGAACTCATGAAGAAAATAGAGGGCATGGCTAGCAAGCTCAAGAACCCTGCCAGAAGCATATTCAACTTTCACTGCCCCCCTCACGACACGACGCTCGATAGCGCGCCGCAACTCGACGAGAACATGAAACCGAAACTATCAGCCTCTGGTCCGATAATGGCACCTGTAGGGAGCAAGTCTGTCCGCGCCGCAATAGAAAAGCTACAACCTCTCCTCGGGTTACACGGCCACATACATGAATCGAAAGGATACTTCCCGCTTGGACGAACCATCTGCGTCAACCCTGGAAGCGAATACACGGAAGGGGTACTTCGAGGATTCCTCGCAGAGTTGACCGAAGACAAAGTGAAAGATTTTCTGTTCGTCTCGGCTTAGCGGAAGAATAAGGCGGTTACAGATCGCCTTGGCGTTGGTTGCGTGCGCCCGCTTGGTGCAAAAGGTAATGTTGATCTTGACAGCTGATGTCGACTGTTTCAAACTGTAATCCGCATGTGGCAACTCAGCCGTAGTCTGTTGCAGGTTTGAAACAGGATCACGAACCCGACACCAGAAAACCGAAGTCGAATTCATATACAATTATAACATCTGGCATACCAAAGCTGCCGGAATCCTAGGGAAAAGAGCGATGATCAATTACGCGAGTGCATTGTACAGATTCACTGCCAATCTCACATTCTACTCGAATCCCTGGGCGCGCAGTTGCTCCCGCGACTATTCGGATATTAGGAGGAAGAACCCTAAGTTATCTGAAGAGTCGCCGTCCGGATCACTTCCAACGACGCTGAGAATGCCTCTGGGAGATATGGTGCTTGAAACGTTTCAAAGTCAAGCTGCCACGTCTGCACATTCTGGGCGGGTCTCCCAAACCAGATGAAGAAACGCAAATGGCGGCCGTGACGAACCCCCCAGCCGTTGAACACGAAGAAGATCACACCGTAGTTTCAGTTGCAGAAGTTGATAAAGCAAAGAGCGGCGAGAGCACCATCGCCCAGACTGTTGCCGCTTCGAAAGATGCTCCCCCCGGCTTATACGTGTACTGCATTGTCCCATCCACGGCACCGAAGGATTATGGGAAGATTGGCGTTGAAGGCAACGGTTCGGTCTATGCGGTTGAGTACAAGGATATTGCAGCAGTCGTGAGCGAATTTCCCGGAGACAAGTTCGAAAAGACTGACGCGAATATGCTCGCCCATCAACGCGTAGTGCAGAAGGCTTTCAAGAAACAGATGGGCATCCCAATCCAATTCGGAACAATTGCCGCAAACGAGGAAGATGTCCGAAGACTACTTCAAGAAGGCTACGAAAGATACAAGGAACAAGTGGCAAAACTCAGTTCCACATCACCTGATAGTATCGCCGCCGAAGAGTCATCTGAACCGACCGATGTTATCGCGGAAGTCCTCGCGCAGTCGGCTGCCAGCGCCGTGAGGATAAGGCAACTTACTGATAACCTAGATTCCGTTAGACGGAGAGAATACGAGAAAGGCGCCGAACGCATGGTCGATGGAGCGGCAAAGAGACTCTTGGATTTCTTAGCGAAGGCTCCAGCTGGGACCGTGCAGATCTCGGAAGCATCTAGCGGCGCATCGGCGCAGCAGATGCAGAGGATTCAGCAGCGCCTCGACGCGCTGACCGATCAGCTTGCCTATGTTGCAAAGAAGATTTCCGACCAAGGTGGAGACGACGTCGAGGCACTTAGAAAGAATCAGGAAAAGACCCAAGAAGAGATCACCAAGTTGGCGACACAGTACGAAAACGGCATGTTGGCCGTTGAGAAGACTGTGAGGGGCACGCTCAGAGAGTGTTTGGAGACGGTTCCGCCAGCAATAGAAGCCTTCGTTCTGAAGGTGGTTCGTGACGCGGCGGTGGGACAACGTCCGTCTGGTCAACCCGCGCCTCAACCTTCGGTCGGACGTGGCGTTTCTTCATACACGATGTGTGCGTGGTGCGGTATCGAGATCCCCAAGACTGACAAGTTCTGTGACCGGTGTGGAAGCCCGAATACATACCTCGAAGGCATGGTGTCCTAGAGCCAGCCTCGATTAGCAAGAGTAGTAGTCAAGTTCAGCCATATGTCAGGGGTTATAAGGGATAGAGGAGAGGCGGGATGGTGTCGTATGGCTTCATAGCCGCGTACATAGCCCTAGCCTGCGGACTGTTCTTCTTCGGCTACGCCGTGCGGTACTACCTCTACGTGGCCATCCTACTCCTCTTGAACGTCTTCAGGAAGAACAATAGAGACACGAATGGCATGGTCACGCGGCCGAGCCTGCAAGAAGGCTTGACAGCCGAACCCCTGGTCTCGATTCACCTACCCGTCTATAACGAACCGAACGTCGTAGAGCGGCTACTCACCACTTGCACGACTCTCGACTATAGGAACTACGAAGTCATCCTTTTAGACGATTCCACCGATAACACATTGGACACGCTGCGTGCTTGGGCTGAGACGAACGAACTGGTCTACAACACGGGGGATGGAGGAACACCGGCGCGCGTCCAAGTCACAAACACATTGGCATCTATGTCGATACCGATCAAAATAGTGCACAGGACCGACAGAAGCGGATTCAAGGGCGGAGCACTGAACGAGGCGCTCAAGTACATGGATCCTGACGCGGAGTACGTAATGATCTTCGACGCCGACTTCATCCCCCCTCCAGATATCATAAGGAGATCCCTCCCATACTTCACATCGCCCTCATCCTCGATGATCCTCGCCAAGATTGCTGAGTTGGACAAGTCATATGCTGATGGCAAGATCGATCTTGACAACTATGTTAGGGAGCGAGAACGGCATGCAAGCAAACTGAGAGGTCGCACCGCTATCACCGAGAGCTCCAAGCTGGCAATGCAGTCGCTCTTCAAACTCGACCAAATGTATGCGGCTGGAGAGATGGACGAATTCGAGTATAGGCTTAGGCGGAAAGCAGTTGCTGACGAAATGGCTAGGATACCCATAGCCGCTGACCCATACGCAGAACATCCATTAACTCTCCGCCGTGCATTCACGGTCTGTCAGCTTTTCGCTGAGAACAAGATCGACGCCGCCGACTTCAGAACTAGGATACGAACGATCTTCGCACCCTTTAACGGCAAACCTCACCCAACCAACGAACATGACGATCTTCTGCTGCAGATCATCAACTTGGACACAGAGTACTCAGAGGGCAATACGTCCGAAAGCGAATACATTGCTAAACGGAAGGATCTGGAAACAAAGTTGAACCTACTTCGCAACGGCAATGGAAATGGAAAATCGAATTCTGCCCAAGGCTTGGAAAAAGCGAATGCCACAAACGGAGGCTCGACTCAACCAGAAGGAAAGAGCCGTGTGAATGGAAAGAACGGCAAGAATGGTAATCACAACGGAAATGGGCAGAACTCCAGTGGCGCTGCAGGAATTTTCGGATTCTTGAGAGGCTGGGGAAATGGCGCCGAGAGGCCCTTTGAGTACGTAGCTGTTCAGGGTTATCAGCTTCATTCATTGAATCAAAGCGAGAACTGGCTTACTGCTGGTGTGCGAGCAGAGTTCAGCGGGAGCTACATGATCGAGAGACCGGCCCAGCAGCTGTTTGGCCTCATGAAGATGATCTCCGGTAGCGTGTTCATGATACGTGCCGATGTTCTGCGGCAGTACAAATGGAGCAACAGCATAACGGAGGACTGGGAGCTTACCTGTAGGCTTTACCTTGATGGAAAGCGTGTTGCCTACACGCCTACAATAGAAGCCAATGCAGAATGCCCTGCGACACTAAGACGTCTGTTCAGACAGAGACAGAGGTGGGCAGAAGGCCATTCCTTCAACGTCAAGAAATACTTCATGAAGTTCATGACATCACCCAATACGACAATCGCTGAGAAACTTGAGTATCTCTATTACACTCCCTACTACATTCAGGGTCTCTTCTTCGTTATTGGAACGATCGCTTGGATGGTCCAACTCTGGACACGCTCGTATCTGCCTTTCTGGAATGCGTTGTTGGGATGGGGATTGTTGCTGAGCAACTCCTTTGCGATTCCTTTGATGAACTTTGCCGGTCTCGTGAACGAGGGACCGAGAAGGAGAGATGTTACAGGCGTCTTCTCAGCCATCGTGCTCTCATACCTAGTAGCCTTCTTTCAAGGCTACGCGGCGTTGAAAGGCTTCTTGGAGCCAAAAGAAGGCGGCTGGGTCCGCACATACAAGACGGGCAAGATAACTGAACCGACACTCAAAATCCAACCACGAGCCGTCGTTCGACCGACTACGGTTAGAGTGCGTAGAAAGTGTGTAGAAACGTGAATCGCTATGCTGCAGTAAGGGCCAGAACAGTGAATCAAGAAAGGTATTTCCAAAGAATGACTGGAGGATTTCGAATGGTTTGCGTCAACGGCTGCGAGGAGTTGTTTGGGCATCCAACTGTAAGCAGGGTACTTGAGGAGAATTCGTCTATACATCTCCCAGGGAAAGCTCAGCTTCGAATCAGTGCACAGTAGGAGTATCTCCTTCGGCCTCGGCACACGTGCATACTCTCCTATTACGCTCGGGACTTGTGGGTGGCGAATGTGGTCTATCGTGGAGATGTCAATAACCACGTCGAAGTTTTCAGATTTGATCGGTAGTTTCACAATGCTTGCTTGTGCGCTATCGGGCATTATCGGTTTGGCTCCTGAACAAATCCCGTCCGAAATATCGACCCCACAAAACTCAAGACCCCTTACGCCTGTGACCAAATCGTCTATTCCGAGGCATTCTAACCAAAGATCGGTTCTAAGAAGCCACTTGGCATCGCCAGCGTGTTGGATCGCATATTCCATGAGCGTACGATACAAGTTGCGGACGACGATTCTCTTCAGAGTCTTCTTCCAAGGCGAGTAGGTAGACGAGGGTACAACTCTCTCCCACTGGCTCTTGCCCAAACTCGCCACAACCGGGAATCTAGGCGGCTACATGAGCAGTATGGTATAAGGCACGATCGCATATTCGCGGTCCGCAGTCGCGTTGATTGGACGATTTTGCATCGTCGTTGTTGACGGAATTCGCAGGATCGTTTCAGTATCAGAGCGCTTCGCCAACTCGCTGCACAACTCCAGCAGTCAAGGCCATGTTTGCTGCACCAGTGAACTAGGCAGCTTGGTGGGTTTTCAGAGCACTAGTGCGCATGATCCACTGACATCTTGGCTAACTGGAGGAGGGTTTTAGAGAAATGGAAATTAGGAGAAAAACGGGGAAAAACGCTAATTACCAACATTTGTGCCCTTATTTCTTCATTTTCTTCTTTTTGTGGGATTTTGCCACCTTACGTTTCACCTCGAAACGCTCCGAGCTAGCTAGCCTCAAATCTTGACGTATATGCGATTTTTACTTAAAAGATGATCGATTGTCCGAACTGTTCGACTTAGTCAATATAAGCCGGACCGGGAAGTATGCGACGTTCACCCTTGCTACCAACAGAGATCGATCTAGATCAAGCCCTTGCGGAAACTGAGCTCGACCCTCGCGAACGCGAAGTCTTGAAACTGTTGTCGAGCGAGCAGAACGCGTACTTTTCATTCCAAGGCTTGAAAAGGCGACTGGGCTTCCACCAAGAAACACTCACGCGCACACTGAAGCGTTTGGAAGAGGCTCGCGTGATTGAAAGATCTCTGGAAGGATACAGACTTAGAGACAAAGGCAGCACCTTTTCTTTCAGCATCCCTGCAAACCAATCCTATACCAAGCCGATAATCGATGCATACCTTCCCGCCGAAGTGGATATCACCGTTCTATTCCAGAGATTGAGAGGTCACTGGTTCAGCAACTTCCGATGGCTCGGTTACTCTCATGACGGAAATCAGCTCTCAATGAGCTGGATCAGTGAAGATGGCCAAATCCAACTTCAGGCACGCATAGGCGGAGGCAAGATCATGATAATGGCCGATGCACTTTCAGACCAAGAAGACCCTCACAGAATCGCGGCAGCCTACCAACTATTCGATCATCTCACAAAGGTGGCTGAGGAGATCATGCAGGATCCCACTCAAACACCGATCGACAACTGATGTGTGACTGAATTAGCGCTTCAATAGTCATTATCGACGACTAGTGGCCTACATAGGTCAGGGTTTAGCATTGCACCGGATCAATGCAGTTCAATTGGGTGCGTCTCACCAACCATTCACAAGCATCTCTTGGAAACCAATCGAACGCGAGCCGAGACGACTTGAGCGGCCGCCCAGCAGAGATCTCCCTTAATGACTTTGGCTGTGGCTGTTACGATCGCTTGAATTTTCACCCCTGCCGGACGGCGAACATACTCCACACTGAATGGTTTGAACAGCAAATTGTCTAGAGCACTCCAGTGCGAGATTTGCGGGTCAACGTTCACATGCGGAATGGGTGACGCTAGTTGCATGTGTGTGGATATCCTCGTAAACCCAGAGAATTCGGAGAGCTTGCGGAAGCTCGCAGGTAGTTGCGCCTGCCCTGACTGCCTTTACAAACTAACCAGCGCGAGTAAAGGATAATCGCAACAGTTCAATTACAGTTGTGGCGCGAGATATGACCCCCTTCCTGACTACGGTTGCTTCAATGCGACCGGACGCCATTGCAGTCTGGCGAGATCCAGAAGTAGCTAGGAGCCTCGCTTGGTACCGCAAAGTCATGACCGGCAATGTCCCAGCCAAATTCATTCTTTGCCGAAAAATCCCAGCAGAAGTCGAACTCAATAAAGCCGATGAAAATGAGCTCTTGAGTCAGCACAGAAGGCTTTCTCCTATCCTGTCGAACCTTGTGACCAACATACAGAAAGGCTCTGAGGATACTTGGATTCAGAAGGATAAGCATCCTAACCTATTGGATTTGAAGAGCGCACTAGTCAACAAGATACTTGAACACTGCAATTTCTGCGAGTGGAGGTGCAACGTAAATCGGACACGGGGCAAGATCGGCTTTTGCAGACTCGACAACACAACATCAGTCGGCTCGCATTTCCACCACTACGGTGAGGAAGCACCTCTCGTAGGCGTCGAAGGAAGAGGAGGATCAGGGACAATATTCTTCGAATCCTGCAACGCCCACTGCGTCTTCTGCCAAAACTGGGACATATCTCAACCGAAGACTAAGAGCGGCATTATGGGAGAAATCGTCACGCCCCGTCGCCTAGCAGAGATCGCTGACGATCTGGCACGTGAAGGTGCGGCTAACATCAACTATGTTGGAGGGGAACCTACCGTGAATCTGCATTCAATAATCGACTCACTGAGATACATGACCAGAAGTGTTCCTTTGATTTGGAACAGCAACATGTATTGTACAATGGAAGCTATGGAGATTCTTGCTGATGTAATCGACCTCTGGCTGCCGGACTTCAAGTTCTGGAATGACGATTGCGCTAGGCGTCTGATGTGGGTTGGCTCGAAAGCGAGTTATCGTGAGGTTGTTAAACGGAATCATGTTCTTGCGGCCGAACACGGTAGCATGATCATCAGACATCTTGTGATGCCGAGTCATGTTGAGTGCTGCACTAAGCCCATCCTCAAGTTTGTTGCCGATACGATGCGCGACAGAGTACTCGTGAACTTGATGGCTCAATACTATCCAGCGAACATGGTGAAATCGAACCCTCAAAAGTATCCTGACATTGCACGCCACCCATCACGGAACGAGATTCAGGATGCGTACACCTACGCTCGCGCGCTGGGCCTTCAATTCGAACAAGTCTCGTAGAAGGCAGGTGCCAAGTGGGAGCCGTCTAGGAGTTGACTGTGCAAAGACCTGCTCAAGGACGAACAGCGGGCGCAATTCGTCGAAGAGTACTTTCGAGGGAAGAGGGTTTCAAGTGAGCTTAGTCTACGAGCCAATGCTAGCCGTGCGCGGTTTGCAGAGCAAGTATTCTTTGACGTGCGATTGATAGACGATGTGAACGGCTTCGCGTCAATGGATTCAGTGTTCTCAGGCCTGTACAGCTTAGGTAGACCCAGTCACTTTATCACGGGTTGGGTTGACGGCGACTATTTCGACACAGTCAACTTCCCATCCTCCGTCAGCTTTTCATTGAACGGAGCTGGCCTTGATCGTCCATTCTTCAGGATACT
>Ga0315282_10000628_pt1 | contig 69327 bp, 47 predicted proteins | sample YL17G07_20_MG_FD_203693 | JGI IMG/M metagenome (GOLD analysis project Ga0315282, IMG submission 203693) | Sediment microbial communities from Yellowstone Lake, YNP, Wyoming, USA - YL17G07_20 | ecosystem: Environmental > Aquatic > Freshwater > Lake > Sediment | place: USA: Wyoming | collected...
CACAGATAACAGGTAACAGCTGTCGAGATAGGGCAGGGCACGCCCGCTTGATTGGCGCGGATGGGTCTGGTACACTTGGGCTGGAGATGCGTGGGGAACGGCACAGGAAAGGGCGGGTTTCCGAGACGGACCGTGGGCTTACGGAGGCAAGGATGCCTCGGGACTGGCTTGCGGCCTGCCTGGTCCTTCTCGTCCTCGCGGCAGCGCTGCCCTACCTGTTCTCGCTCCGGGCCGAGTTCGTGCTCGACGACCGCATGATGATCCTTCGGGACGACTCCGTGCACAGCCTCCGCGGTATCCCTGCGGCGTTCACCAAAGGCTTCCTGAGCGGGATCGACGAGAAGCCCTACTACTACCGCCCGCTCGTCACCGCGTCCTACGCCCTGAACTACGCCATGTTCGGGCAGAACCCGCTCGGCTATAAGCTCACGAACCTGCTGCTGCACGTTCTCGTGACTGTCCTCGTGTTCGCCCTGGCTCGCAGGGTCCTCGCAACCGACAGCGCCGCCCTCGCCTCCGGGCTTATCTTCGCCGTCCATCCTGCCCATACCGAGGCGGTGGCATGGATATCCGCCCGGACCGAGCTGCTTGCAGCGCTCTTCGGCCTGGCATCGGTTCTGGCTTTCCTGAGGTACGTAGGGGAGGGCAGACGCGGGTGGTATGCCGCGTCCGTGGCGTTCTTCCTTGCGGGGATTCTGAGCAAGGAGAACGTTCTCGTCCTGCCGTTGCTGCTAGCCGCGCTCGCCTGGCTGCGGAGACCGAGACCGGGTTGGCGGCGGGTCTGTGCCGAGCTGATCCCATTTGCTGTGGTCGCGCTCGCCTATCTCGGCGTCAGGCAGGTGGTGCTCGGCTACATGCTGAGCCAGACGAGAGGGCCGCACCTGGAGATGAGGCTGCTTCTGGCCGGCGTAGCGATCCTCGAGTACCTGCGAATCCTGGTCTTTGCGGGCCGAGCCGAGCCGCTCTACGACATCTTTGGTCCCGCCATCCGCAGCCCCGCGATTGCCGTTGCTGCCTGGGTAGGTGTCGTGGGTCTCGCAGCCGCTGCGATTGCCATCCGCCACCGGTGGGCGGCTGCGGTGTTCGCTGCAGCCTGGACACTTGTTGCTATTCTGCCGGTCACGAATATCGTCCCGATCCCGAACCCGATACCCGTCGAGAGGTTCCTGTATCTGCCGTCGGTCGGCTTCAGTATCCTCTTCGGAATGGCCGCCGGCTGGCTGCTTGGCCTTTGCCCGCAGGGGCTGCGCAGCGCCTGGCGACCCGTGTCGGTCGGCGTCATCTGTGGTGTTCTCGCTTACTGCGGCCTGCAGACGTACGCAGCGGCGCCGCTTTGGTCGAATGACGCTGCGCTCGTCTCACGAATGGTCCAGAGAGTGCCTAGGTACGGTGATATCCACAAGCTCGCTGGAGCGGTCTACAGGTCGCGCGGGGACGATGCGCGCGCGGTGGCGGAGTACCGTGCTGCGGCGCGCATTCTGCCGAACGACCCGGAGCCGGTGCGTGCGCTGGCGCTTCTCTACAGGCGGGTAGGGGACGCAGGCGCGGGGGCTCGTGAGGCGAGGAAGCTGGTGCGGCTCGTGCCGGGCGACGCTTCCGCGTACAACCTGCTGGGCGGCGCTCTGGCCGCGGCGGGTGACCTGCCGGGCGCCATCCGCGCCTTCGGGCAGGCTGCAAAGCTTGCCCCGGGCGATCCTGTCATACGCTTCAACCTGGCTCGAGCGTGCGTCAGGAACAGGAAGTATACGCGAGCCGTCGAACAGTACAGGGAAGGGCTGAGGCTGAGGCCGGACGACGAGCGGGCGAAGAGCGAGCTCGCTGCGGCTCTCGCCGCCCTGAAAGGAAGGCCGTGAGCAAGATGAAGGAACCAGCGGCGCTTGCTGCAATCCTTGTTATCGCTGCCGTCGCCATCTCGGCGGAGAATCTGAACAAACCGTGGGCGTTCGCCGTGCCAAGTCCTCATTTCCCGAGGTTCTCCTCCTCGGACCTGAAGTACGACATACTGCTGAACGACTTCTTCGCGCGGCACTGGTTCGCGCAGCCAGGCCCGAGCGCTTATACGGGAGACCAGCAGACCTTCTGGCGCGAGTGGAACGCGCTGTGTACAGCCTGGGTAGATACCTCCCGGAACCCCGCCAACGGACACGACTATAACGCTGATCTGAGGGATTTCCTGCTGAGAGTTCATCTGGACGAGGACGGCTACGTCTACACGTATCCGCCTTCGTCCGGCTACCGAAACAAGCTCGGCTGGCCGTTTCCCGACTACACTCAGAGCGGCGGGCTTGCCCGTGGTTGGGACTGGGACAAGCCGGAGGCCGGACAGGACGGGTGGACGCTTGCGGGCGGCGGCACGACCTCGATCGGGAGCGGCGGCGTCTGGAAGATCGTACTGACCGAGCCGGACGCGAGCATCGAGACCCGGAACCTGGCCGTTGACGCCTTCCAGTCACCTTACATCATCTTGGGAATGTCGGTTTCCCGTTACGGCAGGGCGGCGCTCGAATGGACAACGGACAAAGGGCCGGACTGGTCGGAGGCCAACCGGATCGAGTTCAATGTCGGGGTCAGCGCGTCTGTTACGGACTACTATCTGCCGGTCTATCAGAAGCCGGGGTGGAGGGGGAAGATCACGGCCCTGCGGCTGCGGCCGCTCGTCACAGTTCCCGACGACGGCGCCGAAGTCGCGCTCGACCGGATCCACTGCGCTTACGATACCCGCCATCCCGTGAACAACACGAGCTTGATCCTCGCAAGCTGGCGCTGCTATCTGTGGACTGGAGACGACGCCTTCCTGAAGCAGAACATCGACCGGCTCAGGGCCGCCGCGCATTATCTACGAGACCGGCTTGGCGGTGACAAGGAGGGCATGATCACGATCCCGTATTGGGGCCACGACGGGACCTCCGGCATCTCCCCCAAGCAGCGCGTCGGCTACGGGCTGGGCAGCGACTACTGGGACCTCCTGCCTATGGGTCACAAAAGCGCCTACGCGAACGGCTACTATGTGGCCGCTCTGCGAGCCATGGCCGATCTGGAAGATGCCGCTATCCGGCTGAACGTGAAGGCCAATCCGTATGGTGAGGACGCGGAGTCCTTCCGCAAGCAGTCCCAAACAGTCGCGAGGAAATGCACGAGCTTCTTCTGGGATAGTTCCAAGGGGCGGTTCATCGGCTGCGAGGACGCTGCCGGCAGCCGGCACGATTATGGCTTTGCCTATCTGAACCTCGAGGTCCTTTACTACGGCCTCGGCGACCAAGAGAAGGCCAAGGCCATCTACTCATGGCTCGATGGAACGAGGACGGTCGAAGGCGATACGAGTACCGGCAAAGACATCTACCGCTGGCGCTTCGCCCCGCGCGCCACGACGAAGCGGAACGTGGACTGGTACATCTGGCTCTGGAACCATCCCGAAGGCATACCGTGGGGAGGACAGGTGCAGGATGGAGGCACTGCGGCCTACATCTCGTTCTACGATATCATGAACCGAATCAGGTATAACGGCCCGGACGATGCCTACGCGCGCCTTCGGGAGATACTCGACTGGTATCTGGAAGTCTGGGATGCCGGCGGCTACCGCGATTACTACAAGCAGCCCGATAGGGGCGCGCTGCAGGGCGGAGGCCAGCCCGGCGGGCTGGGGCTGGACGCCGAGTTCGTCGAAACCACGCTCGTGCCGCTTACGTTCCTCTATGGATTCCTTGGGATCGACGCCACACCGAAGGGCCTGGTGATCGAGCCGAAACTGCCGAAGGCGCTTGACCGGGCCGGTGTTCGCGGGCTGACTTACCGGGGAGCCGAACTCGCGATAACGGCAGCGCCGGCTAAGATCACGGTCCAGTGCACTCGGAACCCGGGGAACCGGTCCTTCCTACTCGGGGGCCGCCGGGTGACAGGAACGTTCGAACGAACCGTTGAAGGCCGGCACGTGGTGTTGAAGCCCGCGGACTAGAGCCGCCGCTCACGCCGGGGCCTTTCTCATCCACGCGAACGCAAACTCGCGGCTTATCACGTCTACCTTCGATGGCTCTATCTCGATGTTGCTCGGGCAAGGCAATCCGGCCTCCTCAGCGCCGGTTTCCCCAGCCAGAGCGACACAGTCTCTGAGGATAGTGCTCATGGCCGCCGACGACTGCAGGGCTTCGGGCGAGGCAAACAGCTCGGCGCCACCTCGGACGTATGGTGGGAGTTCGACAATCACCCGCTGTCCGCCGGCCGTGAACTCGGCGAACTGCTGGTTCTCGACCTCGTCTGAAAATGTGAAGTCCGTAGGGCACCAGTGCGCCACGCGGAGCAGGCGCGAAAGGTCGAGATCCTTGCGCGGTACCTGCCGGTATTGAGGCCGGCTCAGCGCCGAGACACGTGGGCACCGGCAGCGGACGTTGTCATACTCGTAGAACACTTTGAGACCGAACGCGCGCAGTGACGGATAGTCGCCGCTCGACGTGTTGGTTCCGATGTCGATAGCTGGGAGCCTGGCAGCGCGGGCGACCTTTTCGGCCTCCTCGAGCAGGACGGTCTCAAGGCCGAGGTAGTAGTAGTCGCGGAAGTAGTCGATGCACTCGACGTCCAGGCTATCGCCGAACGGGGCCGGCTCCCGCGCGACCCAGAGGTCCGCGAAGCCTACCACGTTACCAGCGGGATCCTCGGCGAGAAGCGTGATGTTGCCGGCCCTCTCGTATTTCTCGAAATGGGCTGCCAGCCATTCGTCGTCCGACCATGGGCCGCCGGGCCAGTTCTCTCGGCCGGGCGGGGTCTGGGCGTTGTACACCTCCAGCTTCTCCTCGAGTTCGCGGTCGAACTGCCGCACGGCTGGCAGGTCGTCCCGGGTCGCGGCTCGGATCAGCACCTCAGCGTTGCCTCTTGCCAGACGCTGCTTTGTCGGTTTGTAGTTCACTGCCATGGTTGCTATCTCCTTTGGGGCCAGGTTTGACGGCAGCCAGTTACGACTGCCCTTCGATCGCGACATCCGCTCGATCGGCGAGTAGGCCCTAAGCTCGGTGTTCTCTCTGAGCAGCCTGCGCGACGAATGAAGGCGGTTGTTGACCGTGGTCAGGGGCAGGCCGAGGAGCTCGGCGATCTCGGCCTGCGAACAGCCCTGGAAGTAGTAAAGGCTGGCCACCTTGCGCTCGATCTCCGGCAGGGCCCCGATCGCCTGCAAGACCTTCTCCTTCATCTCTCGACTCTCAGCGACTTCGGCAGGGCCTGGGGTGTCCGCCCACAGGCCCGCGGCCTCCTCCAGAGGCACCGCCCGGACCCGCTTTCCGCGGATGAGCCTCCTCGACTGGTTCAGCACAAGCTTCTTGAACCAGCCGGGGAATGCGGCCGGGTCGCGAAGCTGTGGCAGCCCGCGGTACACCTGGATGAAGGACTCCTGGGCGGCATCATCTACGAGGTCCGAGTCGCCCAGCACCGAGCCGGCGTACCTCCGCGCCTTACCCTGGAACCCTTCGATTATCCTGCCGAAAGCCTGCAGATCGCCGCACTGCGCGCGTTCGACGAGCGTCGTCAGTTCTTCCAACTCAGTTCCCGCCCTGGTCCGGGCAGTCTGATCTCCCATCCTGTTAGTTCCAGTTTGGCGGCGGCATCTTTGCCCCAGCCGCCGGGCGGGGCCGGGCCGGGCGGTCGGCCAACGTCACTTACTTAGCCACGGACCGGGGAATCTCCTGACCGGGTGTGGGCCACTCAGGCTTGATGAACGCGAGTCAGGAGTGGTATTATGCGCGGGGAGGCAGTTGCGGCCTCTTCAGACATGTGGTGCAGGAGGAGGTTACATGAGCGAGAAGCTCTCATGGGGTATTATTGGCACAGGCGCAATAGCTAAGACCCTTGCCAAGGCTCTGGCACAGTCAGACACCGGGCGGCTTGTCGCGGTGGCAAGCCGGGCGCAGGAGACGGCGGACAGGTTCGGCGACGAGTTCAGCGTTCCGCGCCGCTGCGCCGGCTACGACAAACTGTTGGCTGACCCGGACGTCCAGGCCGTCTACATATCGACGCCTCATCCGATGCACGCCGAGTGGGCCATCAAGGCTGCGGAGGCGGGCAAGCACATCCTCTGCGAGAAGCCGCTTACGCTGAACCACCCGGAGGCGATGGCCGTCATCGAGGCAGCGCGCCGAAACGGCGTCTTCCTTATGGAAGCGTTCATGTACCGGTGCCATCCTCAGACGAAGAAGCTGGTCGAGCTTGTGGAGGGGGGCGCGATGGGTGAGGTCCGGCTGATCCAGGCTGCCTTCAGCTTCGACGCAGGCTGGAACCCGGAGGGCAGGCTGCTTGCGAGCGCGCTCGGCGGCGGTGGGATACTGGACGTCGGCTGCTACTGCACCTCGATGGCGCGGCTCGTGGCCGGCGCAGCGGTCGGGAAGCCATTCGCAGAGCCCATCGATGTCAAGGCTGTGGGCCGGGTGGGGGAGACCGGCGTTGACGAGTGGGCCGCGGCCGTGCTCAGGTTCCCGGGAGACATCATTGCCCAGGTCGCTACCGGGGTTCGCCTCAGCCAAGCCAACGTGGTCCAAATCTTCGGGTCCGAGGGAAGCATCCTGGTCCCGCACCCATGGTTCGGAGGCCGCGACTCGGACGGGGCCAACCTTATCCTGCATCAGTATGGCGACTCGGAGCCGCAGAAGATTGCCGTCGAATCCTACGCAGGCCTCTACACGATCGAGGCCGATACCGCAGCTGCACACATTGCGAACCGGCAGGCCGAGCCTCCGGCAATGACCTGGGACGACACCCTGGGGAATATGCTCACTCTGGACAGGTGGCGGAGGCAGATAGGCGTCGTCTACGAGTTCGAACGCCCGGGCGTCCAGTTCCCGACAGTCAGCCGCCTGCCGCTTGCCCACCGGCCCGGAAATCGGATGAAGTACGGACGGGTAGACGGTTTGGAGAAGCCGGTATCGCGGGTCGTGATGGGGGTGATGGGTGGAGGCGTCCCGTTCCCCGGCCCACACACCTCGGTGATGCACGACGAGTTCTTCTCCTCAGGCGGCAACTGCTTCGACACGGCTTACATCTACGGCACCGAGCACATCCTCGGTCGTTGGATCAACAACCGGAGTGTTAGAGATCAAGTCGTTATCCTAGACAAAGGGGCGCACAGCCCGTATTGCGACCCCGAGAGCCTGACGTCTCAGCTATACGAGAGCCTGGACCGCTTGGGCACGGAGTACGTGGATATCTACCTTATGCACCGGGACAACCCGGAGATTCCGGTCGGCGAGTTCGTGGAGGTGTTGAACGAGCACAAGCGGGCGGGCAGAATTCGCGTGTTCGGCGGCTCGAACTGGACGATCGAGCGGGTCGAAGCTGCAAACGAGTACGCGCGCACCCACGGCCTTACAGGTTTTGCGGCGGTAAGCAACAACTTCAGCCTGGCGAGGATGCTCGATCCGGTTTGGGAAGGGTGCATCGAGTCGTCGGACGCAGAGTCGCGGGCGTGGTTCACGAAGACTCAGATGCCGCTTTTCGCCTGGTCGAGTCTGGCGCGCGGATTCGTGGTCTACGCCGATCCGGCGGACAGGAGCGACGAGGACCTTGTCCGCTGCTGGTACAGCGAGGACAACTTCGAGCGGCTGGCGCGGGCTAGGGAACTTGCGGCAAGACGTGGTGTACCGCCTGTGGCGATTGCTATGGCCTACGTGCTGTGCCAGCCGTTCCCGGTCTATGCCCTCTTCGGCCCGGCGACGATCGCCGAGATGCAGGCTTCCCTCGGAGGGTTGGATGTCGAGCTAACGCCAGCGGAGCTCAGATGGCTGAACCTGGAGGGCTGAGGCGGCGGCCGTTGAGGCAGTGAAAGCAGCGGGGTACCGGGAACTGGTTCCGCCAGGCTTGCGTGTGGCTGCCTTGCTCGGCGTGCAAGAGTATCGGCCCTACTGGTCAGGCGGCCTTTGCCAGCTCGTGGCAGCTTCGGACGGTGTTCTTGCCCGAGAACTTGGCTCGGTTCAACGCGTGGTGGGCTGACGAGAGGAGGTCGTCGGCCGAAGCGCCGTGCTGTGGATAGGTGGCGACGCCGATGGAGAAGGTAGCGCGGGACGGCAGAGCGCGGCCCGAGAGGGCTGAGAGGATCCGTTCCGCGGTCTCGGCTCCTGCGTCGGGGTCGGTTTCCGGCAGCACGACTGCGAACTCGTCGTCCTTGTACCGCGCGGCTAGGTCGTAGTCCCTGACCAGTCCTCTGATGCCCGTGCCAAGGGCGGCGATGCAGCGGTCCCCGGCATCCCTGCCCTCGGTGGAGTTCAAGCCCTCGAAGTCGTCCAGGTCGATGAGGAGCACCGTGATCGGCTGGCCCGTGCGAGTGGATCGGCTGATCTCCTGATCGAGGAATATGGCGAGGTAGCGCTGGTTGGCGAGGCCGGTCAGCGGGTCGAGCAGCGAAGGTCTCGGTGCCGTTTCATCCGACTCCACGATGCGGCTGGAGTCGGTGGTCGGCTCCGGCGGGTCGGGAAGCGCGCCAGCTGTCGAGGGAACCGCGGGGAGAGCAGCGAGCCGCCGCAGCGCGCGTCCTCCAGGCCTACCGATGATCCTGAGCCCAAGAACCGCGAGCGCGGCGCCGCACAACGCCGCTGCAGTGGCGCCTGCGTGCATTCGGAACACAGAAACCGTGGTCAGGCCAACCCCGGCCGCGCAGACGAGCAGCCCGACCGGCCGGGCGGCCGCTCCTAGGAACCGGGCCAGAGGCCCAGCCTTTGTTGGGATCAGGAGCTTTGTCATGGATCGGCGGTGGGTTGTAAGCAGCGCATTAGCCTCTCCTCGCAGCGGCGCGCCCCCTCGCGAACACCGGGCATCCGGCGCATCGCGCCAGGTTCTCTGTGTTGCAGCAGGGCTTCCTCGGGAGTTGCCAGCAGTTCTTGCCAGTTTGGTACGCCTGGCAGGCAAGGTAGAAGCTCGCCGGGCAGCCACGGACATTGTAGCTGCTGCAGTGGTTCGACATAGGTCCTCACGTCCCTTTCGCTCGCCCAACCGGCCATCTGCCTTGGGGTCGCCGAGACTGCTTCCCGATCGGCTTGCTTCAGCTTTTGCGCCCGCGGCAGGTCAGTGGACTTGTCGGTTCCAGGAGGAACCAGAGCTTCTCGATTGTTGACGGAGTCTTGCTGCACGTGCCGTCGGAGCCACGTGATCGCTCGCGACAGGCCGAGCTTCGGATGCCGCTTGGCAGGTCAGCCGGCCTGGTAACCGGGTCGTACAACGTCCACACTAGGTTCCACCTCCCTGGTAAAAAGAAGAGCCAGGCTGTTACGGCGTCTGCGCGAGCACCCTTGGCCTCGCCGCCTGCAGCCCGTGGAGCGCGGGCCGAGGATGTTTGCGCATTAGCTTTGGCAGCCTGGCAAGCTTTTCCCGGGAGTCTATCGCCCGGAAGTTAGCCCCATTGGCTTTGCGTCCCCGTCTTTCGACGGGTTTGCCTTTTTCGAAAGCTCTGCCACCAACCTATCTCAACTTCCAATATGCTTATGCCACCGGCTTCGAGCGTCCGTCCCTGAGGAAACTACCGGTTTTGCCCGATAATGCCTATCGAATGGTTCCAGAGGTTCGGAGGGCAACGGGCGATTCTGTCGCAGGAGGACGCGGCTCTGCGGGGTCGGATTCGGCCTGCCGACCGTGCTCGGGTCTTCCGGGTCCAACCTTTGACCTCGACAGCAGGGAGGGAATGGTAGGTTGAAAGTGTCACGAACTGGCCTTTTTGCGTTGGTCGCACTGACGGCGCTTCTGGCGGCGGCGGTGATGCCGGTCTACGCAAGCACGACGGGCATTGTCTCCGGTGTCGTCACAGATGCTGGCACCGGCGCGAAGCTCTCGGGAGTCAACGTTGCCATCAAGGGGACCAACCTGACAACGGTCACCGATGCGGGCGGCTACTTCGTTATCACGAACGTGCCCCCTGGCGCGTACGAGGTAACGGCGAGCCTCGTCGGGTACGGCGATGCGTCCAAGAGCGACGTGCAGGTCATGATGGACGCAACGAGCGCTTCCGATATCTCCTTGACGAAGAAGGAGTTGGTGGAGAAGCAAGCGGTTGTCGTCGGCACTAGAAGGTTGACACAGCCGGCGATGGCCCCGACGCTCTACATGGTGAGCTCTCGGCAGGAGACGATGGAGAGGAACCAGCCGAACAACCTGTTCCAGATTCCAGGGACGGTTGGAACCCAGCCGGGGATCACGCTGGGTGGAGACGGCAGGCCCCACATCCGCGGCGGCCGGGACAACGAGATCGGCTATATGCTCGAAGGCATTCCTGTGACGGAGCCGCTCACGACTGTCTTCGGCACGAACATGGTGACCGTGGGCATGAGCCGGATGCAAGTTTACACCGGCGGCTATCGAGCGGAGTACGGCAATGCGATCTCCGGCGTTCTGAACGAGATCAAGAAGACCGGCAGTGAGGCGCCCGGCACGAGGCTGGACGTGTCCGGCGGCGAGCAGAGCTACAAGGGCAGCTACCTCGAAGTCGGCGGAGCGGCACCGTCGGGCCTGGACTACTACGTCGGAAGCTATCTCTGGAAATCCGCCTTCGAGAAGATGATGGTCGCAGGCACTGACAGCGCGGACACTGTCGGCAAGTTCGTCTATCCGAAGGGCAACGACAAGTGGACTCTGCTCGTTAACCAAGGCAGCGCACGATACTACCTCGATGCGGTCCACGATCTCACGTTCATGCGGCAGCCCGTGACTCCCGAGGACGACCACACACATCAAGGCTACGACATTCTCGGTCTCACGTGGAGCCACAACTTCAGTCCATCGTCTTTCATCACCGTGCGGCCGTACCAGTTCCATACTAAGGCGGTCGTGGACGCGCTCTCGCCGACCGGCCCGATGGGCGTCTACATCGACTATGGGACCAGGCAGCAGGGCTTGCAGGCGGAGTATACGAACCAGGTGAGCGAAAGCCACTTGCTCAAGGCCGGCGCAAGCCTTATCCGCAGCAAGAACCGGTATATGTACTGGGTGCCTGATCTCGGCGCTGCGCTCGGGCATCCCGAGTGGGGCGATTACTACTACAATTCCAACGTCACCACCGCTCAGACCGGCGCCTTCCTCCAAGATCAGGCGAGCTTCGGCAAGAAATGGCACGCGGAGATGGGCCTGCGGTACGACGGGATGCACTTCGACAAGGTTGCCAACCCCGACGTGACCGAGTCTCAGGTCAGCCCCAGGCTTGGCATGACCTACGCTCTAAACGATCGGAACGTGCTGAAGGCGACCTGGGGAAGGTTCATCCAGTACCCGCCAACCTACGTCATGGAGCGGATCTACGCCAATCCCGGCTGGGAAGAGTACAGGGTCGGCAGCGTTGATCTGAAGCCGGAGAGAAGCGCGTCGTGGGACTTCTCCTGGGAGCGTCAGCTCAACGACTGGACCCTCGCCCGGATAACCCCATTCCACAGAACCTACACGGACCTGCTGCAAAGCCAGAGAGGCACTCCGACCGATCCGACCTCGATGTCGAGGATGTATGTGAACTCCGGCAGGGGCAAGTCGGACGGGGTCGAGTTCTACGTTTCCCGGAAGATGAGCAAGGGGTGGGAAGGCTGGCTCTCTTACACCTGGATGAAGGCGCGCGCCAACGCGTCGAGCTTCACGTCCTCCATTGATCCGACCGTCTGGACGTATGTGGACTGGGATCAGCGGCACACTGTGAACCTGGTTCTCGCGCGCCGGTACAAAGACTGGGAGCACAACTTCCAGCTCTACTTCGGCAGCGGGCTGGCCGACTCGGTCACCGTCAGGACGGCACAGTATCAAGGGCACGCCCACGGTCCTCTCGTGCTTTCATGGAATGTACTAAGAAAGCTGCCCAAGGGTTCGAGCCTTGGCGACCAGGTTTACCTGAACATTTGGAACATCCTGAACACGAGCCAGGCGAGCCATTACTTCGTCTACCCCGACGGCAGCAAGGAGCCGGATTCTTGGATTGCCCCGAGGTTCATAAGCCTCGGTGTCATACGGAAGTTCTAGCAGCTAGCAGCACAGCATCAAGACAGGCGAGCACAGAGGGCGGCCGTCGGCCGCCCTCTGTGCTTGTGCCTCTGCCCTCAAGGCTCTATCCCCGGTTTGCTCCCTCCACGCGCAGCGTCTATAATGGTTGCGGCTCCGCGCGGCGGCCGTGGTCTGCCTGCGAGGAGAGTGCAAGACGTGATAACGGAGAAGGGGAGGGCTGCGCTGTGCCTGAGGCCGAGAGTGTGAAGGAAGAGAAGAACTTCCACCTGGATATCCCGCAGAAGGGCGAGGTGTTCTTCCTGAAAGGCTGCAACTCGCTCGACTGGGGGCTGAAGAACCGGTTGTCCGGGATCTTCAACGCTGAGACGGGCAAGACAGTGATGCTGGCGATCGACCACGGGTATTTCCAGGGGCCGACCACGGGCCTGGAGCGAGTTGATGTCAGCATTGTTCCACTGCTGCCGTATGCGGACACGCTGATGCTGACGCGCGGGATCCTGCGCTCGATCATCCCGCCGACGTATACGAAAGGCATTGTGCTCAGGGCGAGCGGCGGACCGAGCATCCTGAAGGAGCTTTCGAACGAGCAGATCGCTGTGGATATCGAGGACGCCATCCGGCTGAACGCCGCGGCGGTGGCCGTACAGGTGTTCATCGGCGGTGAGTTCGAGACTCAGTCGATCCACAACATGACGCGGCTGGTGGACATGGGGAATCGATACGGGATCGCGACGCTCGCGGTGACCGCCGTCGGCAGGGAGCTTGTCCGTGACGCAAAGTACATGCGGCTGGCGACGAGGATCTGCGCCGAGCTTGGCGCTACTTACGTCAAGACCTACTATGTGCCCGAAGATTTCGAGACAGTGACGGCAGCCTGCCCGGTGCCGATCGTCATCGCAGGTGGGAAGAAGCTGCCCGAGCAGGACGCGCTCGAACTCGCCTACAACGCCGTCCGGGAGGGCGCGGCCGGTGTGGATATGGGCCGCAACATTTTCCAGGCCGACGATCCGGCTGCGATGATCCAGGCGGTACGGGGCATCGTTCATAAGGGGATGACGCCGAAGGACGCTCACGACTTCTACCTGACGCTCAAGAATGAGCGCAAGTCGGGATAGGATGGCATGGCGGCAGCGTGGGTGAGGCGAAATGGGAAGCGGCACGGCATTTGAGACCCTGAAGGCATCTACGCCGACAATCAGCGTCGGCGTGCTCACGGCGGACCTGATGTCGCTCGGGACAGAGCTGGCGCTCCTCGAGCAGACGGATGTGAAGATGCTTCACTTCGACGTGATGGACGGCTGCTTCTGCCCCTCGATGACCGTAGGTCCACCGTTCATCAAGGCCGTGAAGACGGTGCTGCTGAAGGACGTCCATCTGCTGATCGCGGACCCGCTCGAGAAGGTTGCCGATTATGTCGCGGCCGGTGCGGATATCGTCACGGTGCACCTCGAATCCGGCCGGCATGTTCACCGCGTACTGCAGGCTCTGGGTGGGGTGGCGAATGCGAACGATCCGGAGCGATGGATTGTGCGGGGCGTGGGGCTGAACCCGGGAACGCCGGTTGGGGCAGTCGAACCGCTGCTCGGCGAGGTCGAGATGATCGTGCTCCTCGGGATAAACCCGGGGTGGGGCGGCCAGAAGCTCATCGGTTCCACTCGGGACCGGCTCTTGAAGGCAAGAAGCATGATCAGAGGATCGGGGAGGGACATTCTCCTCTGCCTCGACGGTGGGATCACGAGGAACAACATCGTCGAAGTGGCTGCCATGGGCGCGGATGTCGTCGTGACCGGCAGCGCGGTTTTCGACGGCAAAGATCCGGTGGGCAATGCCAGGTTTATGTTAGACGCTTTGCGTCGGTGATCCGGTATGGGGAACGAGGAAGGAATACGCACGTGCAGTTACGATCTAGGCGGCAGGATCGCCTTCGTGACAGGGGCGGCTGGGGCAATCGGCTCGTGCATTTGCCTGAGGCTGCTTGAGGCGAACTGTAGAGTCGCCGCGACCGATCTTCCGGGGCCGAACCTGGACCTCCTGGTCGATGAACTGAAGTCGAAGCACGGCACCGGGATCGCCGGTGTTTCCATGGATGTGACCGATCCGGAATCCGTCTCCCACGGCGTCCGTGCGATCGACATGACCTGGGGCGGGATCGACATAGCTGTCATCAACGCCGGGGTCGCTCACGTGTCGGCGCTTAGGGACATGGACCTCGCCGCGTTCCGGGGGCTGGAACGGGTGAACGTCGAGGGAACGCTGTTAGTCCTCCGGGAGATGGCGCGGTTCTTCGAAGGGCAGGGCACCGGCGGCGATATCATAGTCATCTCGACGAAGAACGTGTTCGCTCCGGGAGCGTCGTTTGGCGCCTACAGCGCAACGAAGGCTGCAGCGCACCAGTTAGCCCGCGTTGCCAGCATCGAGCTTGCGCCGATCGGGGTTCGGGTGAACATGGTGGCGCCGGATGCGGTTTTCTCCCACGGCGAGCGCAAGTCGGGCCTATGGCAGGAGGTCGGGCCGGAGCGCATGAAAGCGCGCGGCTTGGACGAGGCGGGGCTGGAGGAATACTACCGGAACCGGAACCTGCTTAAGGCCAAGGTGACGGCAGATCACGTCGCGAACGCCGTGCTGTTCTTCGCCTCGCGCCAGACGCCGACCACGGGCGCGACCATACCTGTGGATGGCGGACTGCCGGACGCGACGCCAAGGTAACTCGCGGCGCCAACACGTGCCACCTGAACCACTGAACGGCTGCGAGACGCTGAAGGGTATGGCCCGCAAGCCGTCCGCACAGGCCTTCAGAACCTTACCTGCTTCTCAGTGGGTCAGGGGTCATCCAGCGTGCGACCGGCCGAGCGCCGCTCTGGCTGCCTCGAGCTGCTTCTCGACGGTCTCCCGGGCGGTCCCGCCTGGCACCGACCGCGCGGCGACGCTCTCTTCTGGCCTGAGCACCTGAAGGGCTTGCTCAGTGGCGTCGGGCGCGAGCTTCCTCAGATCATCGAGCGTGAGGTCGAAAAGGTCGCGCCCTGATGCGATACACCCGGCCACAAGCTGCCCAACGACTTCGTGAGCGCGGCGAAACGGCATCCCGGTTCGCACCAGATAGTCTGCAAGGTCGGTCGCCGTTGAGAAGTCGCCTTTGAGCGCGTTCCTCATTCGATCGGCCTTGAACCTGGCGGTCTCGATCATCTTGGTGAAGACCGTGAGCGCGCCGCGGAGCGTATCGGCGGCGTCGAAGAGCGGTTCCTTGTCTTCCTGCAGGTCGCGGTTGTAGGCAAGCGGCAGGCCTTTCTGCATCGTAAGCACTGCCAGAAGATCACCGAACACCCGGCCTGCCTTTCCCCGAACTAGCTCCGCCGCGTCGGGGTTCTTCTTCTGAGGCATGACGCTCGATCCGGTGGTGACAGAGTCATCCAGCTCAACGAAGCCGAACTCCGGGCTCGACCAGAGCACCAGTTCCTCGGCGAAGCGCGACAGATGGGTCATCGCAATCGCGGCGGCGGCCAGGAACTCGGAGGCGAAATCGCGGTCGGAGACGGCGTCGAGGCTGTTTTCGGAGATGCGCGGAAAGCCAAGCTCCCGGGCGAGGAATTCCCTGTCAATCGGGAAACCGGTTCCTGCAAGCGCTCCGGAGCCAAGGGGGAGCACGTCGGCGCGGCGGCGGCAGTCGGCGAGCCGGCCTTTGTCCCGCTCGATCATCCAGAAATAGGCGAGCAGATGGTGCGCGAGAAGCACGGGTTGGGCATGCTGGAGATGCGTATAGCCCGGCATGATAGTGTCCAGATGCTTCCCTGCTGCATCAGCGACAACACGCTGCAGGTCCGTGATCAGGCCGTTGAGTGTGCCGATCTCGTCCTTCACCCAGAGGCGGATGTCGGTTGCTATCTGATCGTTCCTGCTGCGGGCGGTATGCAGGCGGCCTGCCGCGTCGCCAATTCGCTCGGCAAGCAGCTTCTCGACGTTCATATGAACGTCCTCAGCCGCCGGATCGAGCTGCACCCTGCCCGCGCGCCAGTCTTCGAGCAGCGACTGGAGGCCGGAGACGATCTTGTCCGCATCCTCCGCCAGGATGATCCCGCACCTCCCCAGCATCCGCGCATGCGCAATCGACCCCCGCACATCGTGCTCGAAGAGGCGCGAGTCGAAGTGCACCGAGGCCGTGAACTCCTCCACGGCCTTGTCCATCGGTTTGCGGAATCTGCCGGACCAGAGCTTGTTAGAGCTATCAGTCATCATCAGCCAGCTTCTACTGTTTCTACAGGCTGAGGGCTACGCGACCCGAATTCCCCTTTCCACGGCCTCACGGATCATGGTCGGGCCCGACCGGAGCTCCGCGAACTCCTCAGGAGTGTAGCAGAGGGCGTCAACGGCCTCCGCGTTCGGGTCGTCCGCAGCGCCGGTGACCTTCCGGAACCTCCCTCGCCTCTCAAAGAACGAAGCCCCCTCAGATTGGGGGGAAACGACTATGATATCGACGTCGCTGTATTCGTCCGGGTGACCGGCCTTGGTTATCTTGCAGTCTTCAGATGGCGACAGGTAGAAAGACCGCTGAGTGGTGGCTATGTTCTCGATATTGTAGGTCTTGCACTCTAAGTAGCTAGTTCTCCCAAACGCGTCGACAAGTTCGATGTCTGGGTAGCCGGTACTCTTCCTCTGGCCGGACCTACACGACGGTGTCGCAGCAGCGCATCCTGCGTTGTGCAGAGCAGCCTTCACGTAGGGCTCAATGCCGTTGCCGACCTCATTCGCCCGCGGACGCAGGATTGGTTCGCGATTCACGCTTTGGCCGGCTGCGCTCGCCACGAGTTTCAGATCCTCCAGCAGTTTCCGATCCCGCTCATCGTTGTCATCGTAAGGGATTATCTTACAGTCCGAAAGCGCCTCAATAACAAGCTTGAGGGGAATGCCCCGGAGCGGACGCAGTTGCCGTATCGTCTCCTTAAGTCTGGCTACCTCGTTCTCATCCAATTGCGCTCGCTCCTGCCGTCTTCCTGAACAACACGACACGGTTGGTGTTGGTTCCTTTGGCATTGTTGGAAACGCCCCAGATATTGGCGGTCTTGGTGAACATTTGCTCATTGATAAGGACGCCCTCGCAGTCGAACCCGCTGGCCGTGCCGGCCGGGATTACCTGCTCCTCCAATTTCACGCGTCCTGCCTTGACCTCCCCGACCTCGAATGCCACCCAGCCGCCGGGCTGTGTAATCCTATGAAGCTCCTTGAACACGGCACCTATGAACTCGCGCCAGTCTTCGATAGTTCGGCACATGGTAATCCGGCCAGCTACGCTTTCAGCACGGGTGCCGTTGAACCAGCAACGCAACCAGTTGTCATCTGCATACTGGACAACGTCCAAGAACGGTGGCGATGTTACCGTTAGGCAAACCGAGTCATCCGGGATTTGATGCGTCTCTCTCGTATCGCAGCACAAGAACACCGCGTCACCGCCACATTGCCTCAGCCGTGCCCTGTCTTCGTGGGAGAGATCCTTGAGCAGGCTCCTCGTCTTTCTTAGGATGATCTGTGAAGTGTTCCTATACTCCGGCTTCTGGCCCATCTTCTCGTTTATCCTCTTCTGCCTATCGGGAGTCACCGCTTGATTCGGAGGCAATGTGTAGACGGAGAAGAAGCCTGCCGAGTGGCCAGTTAAACGGTTAGTTGCCACCATCCGTATCCACCGGTCGATGCAATCCTCGTTGCCATCGGCGCGCCTCTTAGCCAAGTAACCACGAAGTGCCACGATTTCCGCCTCGGTATCGGGGTGGAAGAACATAGATAGGTCGATATCAGCTTTCCGACTCCCGTCGCGGCTAACCATTTTCAACCGCGCCGCCACATCGGGAACATCCGGTGGGAAAAACCGAGGCCGTGCCAAGATGTCACTTAGCGGATTGACGTCATTTGATATCGCGCGCCTGCCGAGCAATCCAGCCTCTATCGCTGTTGTTCCTCTCCCACCAAATGGGTCGTACACGACATCGCCCTCACGCGTGAGCAACTCAATGAAGAAACGAGGAAGGTGTGCCTTGAAGCACGCTCTGTACGACACCTCATGGATTGAGGATGACTGCCTCTGCTTTGCTGTCCAGAATTCGTTGACGAAGGCGGGAACAGTACTCCCGCTTGTGCACACGTTATGAACCTTCGTTAGGCCAGCATCGTCGGTTGAGAAGAGGCTGCCCTGCTCCTGCAAGGAGAACTGTTCCAGGTATGACCGAATCCCGGTGTGGCATATCGTTGCTGCTGTCACGGACATTCTGCAATCACCTTGTGCTAGTCTTCGTCAGGTTTCTCCGGCGGCTTCGGCCGTGCCGACTTCCGCGTAGCCTCCTATCGATCCTCCTCTTCACTGGCCTCCAGTTCGCGCATCGCCTTACGGTAGGCCTGCTCGCCTGCTCCGGCGGCGCGGGTCTCCTCACGTAGGTTCTCCAGTAGCCGGTTGCTCTCTTCATCAGTGAGCTTCCCGCTCAGCTTTCGCGCGACCTCCATACCCATCCTCGCCTGCAGGCCGTGTATGGCGACCATGCCCTCCATCTTCGTCTGATCGAACGTCTTTGTGTCGAAGCTCGCTAGGTCCTCGGAGTAAAGCGCGTGCTTGCTCGCGCGGCCGATGACCCTGGCGCTGCCCTTACAGAGCCGCAGCTTGACCGTGCCGGTCACCCGCTCCTGAATCCTGTTTATGAACGCGTCCAGGTCCTCCTTGAACGGATCGAACCAGAGGCCCTCGTAGGCGAGCTTGCCCCACTCGCGGTCAACGAGCGACTTGAACCGAAGCTCGTCTCTGGTGCAGATGAGCGCTTCGAGCGCTTTGTGAGCCGTCAGGATCGTCACCGCCGCCGGGCACTCGTAGTTCTCGCGGACCTTCAGGCCCATCATCCGGTCCTCCATGATGTCAATCCGGCCGACTCCGTTCTCGCCGGCGATCCGGTTCATCTCCAGCACGAGATTCGCGGGCGAGAGCGTCTGGCCGTCAATCGAGACCGGCATTCCTTTCTCGAAGCCAAGCTCGATGTCGCGCGGCTGGTTCGGAGCATTCTGCGGGCTTCTGGTCCACTTGTAAATCTCCTCCGGGGGCACGTAGTCCGGCTCTTCGAGCCTGCCGCCCTCGATGGAGCGTCCCCACATGTTCTCGTCTATCGACCAGATCTTCTCGACGCTCTGAGCGATCGGCACGCCCTTCCGCTTCGCGTAATCGATCTCCTCGACACGCGTCAGGTTCTTCTCGCGCATCGGGGCGATGATCCGCGCCTGGGGCATGAACGCGCGCATGACGAACTCGATCCGGAACTGATCGTTGCCCTTGCCGGTGCAGCCATGGCAGAATGCGTCCGCTCCCACCTTCTTCGCGACCTGGACGCCTTTGAGCGCGATCAATGGGCGCGCAATGGATGTGCTGATCGGATACCCCTCATAGTCGCCGTTCGCCTTGATCGCCGGGAAGATGAAATCGCGAGCAAACTCCTCTTTGGCGTCTACGGTATAATGCTCGGTGCCGAGGGCCTTGGCCTTCCCCTCAGCCTCCCTTATGTCCTCAGCCGGCTGGCCGACATCGACCGTAACGGTTACGACTCTATCGAAGCCGTAGTCCTCCCGAATCATGGGGATGCAGACCGATGTGTCCAGCCCGCCGGAATAGACGAGAACAACGGTTTTCACTGTTCGAACCTCCTTTTCGCGCCGTTCGCGCTTCAGATGACCACCGCCAGTATCGCCTTCTGCACGTGCAGCCGGTTCTCCGCCTCATCCAGGACGACCGATTGCGGACCGTCTATCACTTCGTCCGTAATCTCCTCGCCGCGGTGCGCGGGCAGGCAGTGGAGGACGACGGCGTCGGACTTGGCCTTCGACAGAAGCTCCTGATCGATTCGGTAGCCTGCGAAAGCTTTCTTCCGCGCCTCCCGCTCGGATTCCTGCCCCATAGAGGCCCAAACGTCGGTGTAGAGCGCGTCGGCGCCTTCGGCGGCAGCTGTTGGGTCGCGGACTATCTCGATGCTCGCCCCGGTGAGAGCAGCGGCTTTCCGGGCGGCGTGTATGGCGCCAGCGTCCGGCTCATAGCCCTCCGGGCAGGCGATGGCGAAGCTGGCGCCCACCTGCGCGGCAAGCAGCATCAGGCTGTTCGCCACATTATTGCCATCGCCGATGAAAGCGAGCTTCAGGCCCTTCAGGTCGCCCTTCTTCTCCCGGATCGTGTAGAAGTCCGCCAGCGCCTGGCAGGGATGCTCCAGGTCAGAAAGCCCGTTTATCACTGGGATCGATGCGTGCTCCGCAAGCTCGGCTATGGTGCTGTGGGCGAAGACCCTGGCCATGATGGCGTCGCACCAGCGGGAGAGGTTGCGCGCGGCGTCGGCGACCGTCTCCCGAACCCCAAGCTGGACGTCCGACGGCGCCAGGTAGATCGCGTGGCCGCCGAGCTGTGTCATCCCTGCCTCGAACGTCACCCGCGTCCTTAGCGACGGCTTCTCGAAGACCATGGCCAGCGTCCGGCCGGGCAGAATGGACTTGTGAGCGGCGGGGTCCTTCCCGATTGTCTCTTTCAGCAGGCTTGCGAGGCTGAAGACGAGGTTGACCTCGTCAAGAGTCGTATCCTGAATCGAGGTTATGCTCTTGCCGCGGAGCAAGCCAACGCTCTTGATGTCCAGCAGAGCGTCCTTCACTTCCACCTTCTGGCCGGGGCTTTCCATGCTCAAGTCCTCCGCTCCCGATCCGGGAGGTTGCGCCGCATATTCACTTCCTCCCCGCGGCTGCCCGTGCTGCCGATCGCACGGCGCTCGCCAGCATCTCGATGGCTCGATCCACGTCTGCCCGTGTCACCACGAGCGGCGGCAGGAAGCGTATCACCGAATCGCCTATGGCATTCACAATTAGGCCGCGCTCCAGACAGGCCCCAGCCACGGCCTTCGCTATCGGGTCCTCGAACTCGACCGCGATCATCAGCCCCAGCCCTCGAATCTCCGCATTTCGCATTCCGGATTCCGCGCTGCGCATTTCCCTGAGCCTGCCCTGGAAGTACTCGCCGACATCACGAGCGTTCTCGACCAACCCTTCCTCGTGGATGGCCGAGAGCACGGCTACCGCCGCGGCGCAGGCAAGGGGGTTCCCTCCGAATGTCGCCGCATGATCGCCCGGCTCGAACACCTTCGCTGCCTCACCTCTCGCAAGGCACGCGCCCATCGGGAATCCGCCGGCAAGCGTTTTGGCAAGCGTCATGACATCCGGGATAACGCCGTAGTGCTCGTAGGCCCAAAGCTTACCCGTCCGGCCGAGCCCGGTCTGGACCTCGTCGAAGATGAGGAGGGCGTCCGTCCCGTCGCAGAGCGTACGCGCGAGCCGCAGGTACTCGAGTGTCGCGAGATGCACTCCGCTCTCTCCCTGCACCGGCTCGAGCATAATGGCGCAGGTCGCCTCCGTCACGGCTGCGCTGAGTGCGGCGAGATCGTTGTAAGGAACGTGTCGGAATCCGGGAACCAGAGGCTCGAAAGGCTTCTGGTACCTCGGTTGGCCTGTGGCCGTTATTGCTCCCATGGTCCGGCCGTGGAACGACCCGAGGGCAGTCACGATCTCGAACTTGTGCTCGGAGACGCGCTTTCCGAGCTTCCTTGCCAGCTTGATCGCAGCCTCATTCGCCTCCGCGCCGCTGTTGCAGAAGAATACCCGGTCGAAGTCCGACCAGTCCACCAGCATCTTGGCAAGCGTTGGCTGCTGCTCCGTGTAGTAGAGGTTGCTCGTATGCATCAGCACGCCGGCCTGCTCTCGGATGGCGGCCACCACGCGAGGATGGCAGTGCCCGAGGCCGTTCACAGCGATGCCCGCGACGAAGTCCAGATACTCGCGGCCGTCCGCGTCCCATACGAGCGCGCCCTCGCCGCGCACGATCACAACGGGCTGCCGGGCGTAGGTTGACATCACATAGCGGCTGTCGAGCTCGACTATCTCGTTTCGGTCCACCTGTCCCCCAAATGTTGGGGCGAAGCGCCTGCCCGACGACGAAAGCTCAGCTCCTCGGCTGCAGGGCAGATGCCTCGCCCGTAAGTTCCGCTGCCCGGTCTACTCCGCGCCCTTTTCTCCCTCAGGGCCTTCGTGGCTGGCCGGCTGATCCCTGGCCGCCGACTTGCCGGTCTCCGGCGTCGTCCGCTTGCGTTTCCTCAGCTTCGGGAAGAGCTCTTCGAGAGCCGCGGTCAGGTCGTAGATGAACGAGGTGAGGTCGCGGTCCTGGTCCTTCAGATTCCGCAGCTCCAGGAGCAGAACGTCCTTGAACTGCTGAAGCTGCCTCGATTGCAGCTCTCTAACGTCGCGAATCTCGTGCAGGATGTCGTCCAGAGCGCCTGTCAACTCGTGAGGCTGGGTGCTGGGGCCTTCAGCCAGGCTTGGCTCCATACCTGCGTCCTTGATGAACCTCGCCAGAGCTGTCTGGCTGACCATGCGCCGTATGCTGTCACCGAACCGGACGAGGATCGAGTCCAGTTCGCCGCCTTCCAGCAGCCGCCCCATCGCTTCCTCGGTGAGACCCAGGCGGGCGCGCGCCTCTTCCGCAGGCACGGCATAGTCGCCCACAGGCTCCGGGAAGATCACCGGTTCGAGACCGACGTGGGCCTTGTCATCTCGATCGGACGAGACCAACCCCTGCTTAACCCACTCCTCCCGAAGCCGCGCAATGCCCGAGGGCAGATCGCTGTCGGGCTGCTCCCTGCTATCCTGTTCCTGATCTTCTTCGTGCAGTTCGTCGTCCATCAGCTGTCGGGGTCCGCTCTCCCAAACGCGGCGGGCTATACGTTTATATTGGTTCACCAAGGCTCTCATCTTTACCTCCTAAGCTGGGGGATGGTATAATCGGGCCGTGCTCGGCCAGCCCATTGCAGTATCCACAGTCTGGAATGCGCTTCGCCACGAGAGTGGGAGGAGCATAATCCAGGAGCTTCAGTCGCTTGGTTTCACGTCCTTCGAGCTGAATGTCCACCTGACCGAAGGCATGCTGCGCGAGATCGAGGGCTTGCTGCCGGACATCGAGATCGCGACCCTCCACAACTACTGTCCGGCGCCTGAAGGGCCGAGAGCTCTGTCCAGCGGCGATCTCTACCTGTTCTCATCTCTCGATCCGATCGAGAGGCGGAAGGCGGTAGATGCGACGCTTCGGACGGTCGAGTGGGCTCAGAGACTCGGGGCAAAGGCTGTGGTGGTGCATGCCGGGCGGGTTCGGATGGAGCATCAGGACGAGCAAATCCTCGATCTGAGGCTGGCCGGGCGCCACGAGGAAGCGGACGGGATCTTGCGCCGCGGCTTGGCGCTCCGCGAGAAGATCAGGGGGCCGCACCTGGACGCGGCGCTTGCGACCCTAGCCGAACTCGCCGAGCGCGCTGCCGGCGGCGTGCTGCTCGGCGTTGAGACGCGAGTCGGCTACAACGAAATCCCGTCGTTCGACGAGGTTGCGTCAGTCCTGGAGGTAGTCCCGCCGTCGGCTGGCGGCTACTGGCACGACTTCGGCCACGCCCATATGCTCGACCTTGTCGGTGTGGCCAGGCACGAGGAATTCCTTGCGCGGTACGCAGGCAGGCTCGTTGGAATGCACATCCACAACGTATCCGGCAAGCAGGACCACCGTTCGCTGACCGAAGGGACGATAGACTTCGCCCGGCTTGCGCCGCTGGTTCCGGCGGACGCCCTCTCCGTCCTCGAGATCCACCAACCTGCGACGGCGGATGAGCTTGTGAGAAGCAGAGAGATTTGGAGAGAACTGCAGGATGGGGGTTGGGGGACGCAGAATGAGAAGTGATGTGGTCGGGTGGGTCGGCAAGGGCCTTGCTCGGCGCCGTCTGCGTTTTGCGTTCTGGGTTCTGCACTTCTGGGTACTCGCCACCCTCTCGGTTGCCGCGTGCGCCGGGCCGCGCGTGCTCGTGGTTATCAACCGCATCAGCCCGGACTCGGTGCAGATCGGAGAGTACTACGCCAAGAAGAGGCACATACCCGAGAAGTTCGTCTGCCGGGTGCGGTGCTGGGCCGGCGAAGACATCAGCCGGAACGACTATGAGAGGCTCCGGGCCGACATCCGGGCGTATATCGAGAAGAACCGCATCAAGGACAGGATCGACTACGTCGTGCTTACGAAGGGCGTTCCAATCCGGGTTCACAACAAAGACGAGCGCTTCGCACTCGATAGTATGCTCACCGTGATGTGGGCGGACAATGTATCGAGTCGGATCGAGAACCCCTACTTCCGCTCCACGCGTCACTTCAGCTATGCCGAGCAAGGGTTCTATCTGGTCAGCAGGCTGGACGGCTACACGGCTGCGGATGCGAAGAAGCTCGTGGACCGCTCGCTTGCCGCAAAGAGGCGGAGGGGCGTTTTCCTGTTCGACCTCGATCCTTCAAGGGACACCAAACCCGGCTACGGGTGGCTGAACGAGAGCCAGAGGGCGGCGATGAAGCTGCTCAAAGTAAAGGGCCTCGTGTGCAAGGCCGTCGAGCGCGCCTTTCCGGGCGGGGAGAAGGGGTTGATGGGTTACTACACCTGGGCCAGCAACAACCCGAAGTTCGACCGCGCCAAGTACGCCGGCAACACCTATCACCCCGGCGCCATTGCTGAAACGGTGGTTTCGACGAGCGGCCGCACTTTCAAGCGGACCAAGGGCGGGCAGTCCCTGATTGCCGATCTGATCGCCTCGGGCGTTACCGGCGTCAAGGGCTACGTTTCGGAGCCGTATTCGATCAGCATCGCGCGGGCTGACATCCTCTTCGGCCGCTACACCTCCGGTTTCAACCTTGTCGAGAGCTTCTACGCCGCCTCGCCGTTCCTGCACTGGATGGACATCGTGATCGGCGACCCGCTTTGCGCGCCGTACGCGAGGCGATGAGGCTGCTGCGGGCGAGGATCATCGCTGCGGATAAGGCGTAGGGTGTTTTTCCCCTCATTTCCCTGTGCGAACGGGTTGTACCGAGCGGCGCCGGTACAGTATAATATCTTGTTATGCACATCAAGCGGCTCGATATCCAGGGGTTCAAGACGTTTGCGGACAGGACGGAGCTGGAGCTGACTGCCGGCATCACCTCCGTAGTCGGGCCGAACGGAAGCGGCAAGAGTAACATAGCGGACGCAATCCTGTGGGTGCTGGGCGAGCAGAACGTGCGGGCGCTGCGCGGCCTGCGCTCGCAGGATGTAATCTTCGCGGGCAGCGACCAGCGCAAGCCTCTCGGGATGGCAGAGGTCTCCCTTACTATCGACAACTCTTGCGGGACCCTCCCCATAGAGTTCTCCGAGGTGACGGTCAGCCGCCGGCTGTATCGCTCGGGCGAGAGCGAGTATCTCATCAACAAGGTCCCCTGCAGGCTCAAGGACATCTACGAACTCTTCCTCGACACCGGCATGGGCCGCGAGGCCTATTCGATGGTAAGCCAGGGAGAGATCGATGCCATCCTGTCGGCCAAGTCCGAGGACCGGAGGTCGCTGTTCGAAGAGGCGGCAGGGATCAAGAAGTACCGGGTCCGTCGCAGAGAGGCCGAGAAGAAGCTGGAGAACACCGAGGCCAACCTGTGTCGGGTCAACGACATCATCTCGGAGCTTTCGGTCGAGATCGAGCCGCTGGCCGAGCAGGCTGAGGTGGCGGCACGGTATAACGAGTTGACGGCTCGCCTGCGGGAGATCGAGACGGGGCTGCTGATAAACGACCTGAGGCGATGGTCGGCGGAGCTCGGTCGCATTCGTGAGTCGAAGGCTGAGGGTGCTGCCCGGGCGGCGGAGCAGGACAAGCGCGTAGCAGATCTGGAGTGGGATAAAGAGAAGCTGGGAGGGGAGCTCTCCGCCCTCGACAGGCAGGTCGATGAGGCCAGGGCCAGGCATCAGGAGACGAGTTCCGAGGCACAGCGGGTCAGGAGCCGACTGGCGTTGCTCGAAGAGCGGCAGCGGGCTGCTGAGGAAAACCAGCGGCACCTTGAGTCGGAGATCCAGCAGCTTGAGCGAAGGATCGAGGAAGCCAGGGAGCGGCTCGAACGGCTCCGGGCCGAGGAGACTGGGTGTGCGGAGAGCGAGGATAGCCTGGCGGCGGATGTTGCGGAGCGGTCGGCCGAACTCGAAGAGATCACACCGGAGCTTGAGGCTGCCGCGAGCATTGTCGAGGATCGCAAAGCAGCATACGTAGAGCTTGCAAGAGACCAGGCCGCGAAGCGAACCGAGCTTGAGAGCCTGCGTTCACGCCGGAGCGGCCTCGAAGCTGCGCTTGCCAAGTACGCGGCGGAGCTCGAAGCACTGCAGGAAAGCGGCCGCGAGACGGCCCGAAAGCAGGAGGAGACGCTCGGCCGGGCAGAGGAGCTCCGATCCCGCCAGAAGGCCCGAGAAGAGGAGCTTCCGGGCCTGTTCGAACAGCGCGACGAGGCGCAGGCCAGAAGGTCAGTGGCAAGCCAGGAGCTTTCCGAGGTGAACCGTGCATCGGTCGGGAAGGGATCGCGGCTGGCTGCGCTCAAGGAGATGGCTCAGGACTACGAGGGGTTCTTCGAGGGCGTCCGGGCGGTCATGGACGCGCGACAGCAGGGCAAACTGAGCGGCCACTACGCGGTTGTCGCGGACGTCATCACTGTTCCGAAGGGCCTGGAGACGGCTATCGAGGTCGCGCTTGGAAGCGCCGTCCAGGATATCATCACAGACACCGTCGAGGATGGCAAGCGCGCGATCCGCTACCTCAAGGAGAACCGCGCGGGCCGGGCCACCTTCCTCCCGCTAAGCGGGATCCGGCCCACAATGTCCACCATCGTCGGCGACCTCGACCGGCCCGGCGTGCGGGGGATTGCGAGCGATCTGATCGGCTTCGACCGCAGATACGCTTCCGCTATCAACGTCCTCCTCGGCCGGGTTGTCGTCATGGATAGTATCGACAACGCCGTGAAGCTCTCCCGGTCCACTGCCGGATGGTCTCGAATCGTCACGCTCGACGGTGAGGTGATCGTGCCGACGGGGGCTATGACGGGCGGCATCAGGCCGGGCAAAGGCCCGAACCTGCTCGGGCGCAAGCAGGAGATCGACGGGCTGGATAAGGAACTGTCGGAGCTGGATGCCGCCCGGGCCTCGGCAGAGAAGGAACTGGCCGAAGCTGGCAAAGCCCTTGAGGTTGCAACGGATCGCATCGAGGAACTTCAAAGGGCTGCAACCTCGGACAAGCTTGCCCTTGTGGAAGCGGAGCGGCAGCTGGAGTTCCTCGCCCAGGAGCATTCGCGGATAGACGGCCAGATCGAGGTTGTCGGCGCGGAGAAAGAAGAGGCGGAGGCGGCGCTTGCGGACGACACTGCCGCTCTGGCGGCCCTATCCGCGGAGCTGTCCGCTGCAGGGAAAGAGAACACCGATCTGGACGGGTTCGTAGCTTCGGCGCAGAAGCGGGTGGAGGAGCTGTCGGCTCGCCGGCAGGAACTGTCGGACGAGCTTATGGAGCTGTCGGTGCAGCTCGCGTCTGTGCGTGAGCGCCGCATGGGGCTTGCTCAGTCGATCCAGGAGACGGAGGTCTGGCTGTCCGGCGCGCAGTCCGAGCTGGCCTCCCGGAGGGAGGAGATCGACCGGCAGACGGTCGAGGCGGCGGCCTACGCTCGGGAGCGGCAGATGCTCTCGCAGGAAGTCGCGACGGGCGAGGGGAGTTTCAGCGCCGCCCAGAAGGAGCTGGACGAACTGGCCGCGCGGCGTGCGGCTCTTGCTCACTCTTCTGCACAGGCGGACTCCGAGCTTCGGGCGCTTCATCGGGCACGAGCCGAAACGGCCGAACTTGTTCGGGAATGCGACGTTCGGGAGGCGAGACTTGAGGTGCAGATCGCGCAGACCTCCGAGCGGCTCCTGGAGGAATACGAGGTAACTGCTGAAGAGGCGCTGGCCAGCCAGACGCCCGTCGATCTGGAGCGGGGTACCGCGACGGAGGTGGCCCGCCTGCGCCGCGAGATCAGAGCGATGGGGGCGGTCAACACGGGAGCGGTTCAGGAATACCACCGGGTCAGGGAGCGCTGGGACTTCCTGAGCGCGCAGCGCGACGACCTCGAGCAGGCCCGTGCGAAGCTCGTCGAGGCCATCCGAGAGATCGACGACAGCACGCGGGAACTCTTCATGTCCACCTTCCGTGCGGTCGGCGAGAACTTCGACAAGATGTTCAACAGGCTGTTCGGCGGAGGCCGGACGGAGCTTGTGCTGACCGACCCATCGAACCTGCTGGAGACCGGGGTGGAGGTCGTGGTGCAGTTGCCTGGCAAGAAGCTGCAGAACCTGCTGCTGCTGTCGGGCGGGGAGCGTGCGCTTACTGCCTCGGCGCTGCTCTTTGCCCTACTCATGGTCAGGCCGAGCCCGTTCGTAGTATTCGATGAAGTGGACGCCCCGCTGGATGACACGAACGTCGAGCACTTTGCGGAAGTGCTGCGCGAATCCGCAGCGAAGTCTCAGTTCATAGTGATCACGCACAACCGCGCAACGATGGAGGCCTCGGACACGCTCTACGGCGTGACTATGCCGGAGCCGGGGGTCTCGAAGCTGATTTCACTGCGCCTGGCGGACGAGGGCGAAAGACGCGCCGCCGGCTTTGAGGTCGTCGCGGAGCCGGTCGGAGCGTAGCGGGCGGGGATGGAGTCCGAATCGTCTTCCGTCGGCTGATTCGACGGGGCCGGAGAACCCGGCGGATCACAGGATCGCACGGCGGCTGCCGTTATGCAACGTCCTATAGGTACTCCGTTCTTCCCTGCCTCTGCAGCTTGTCGAGTAGCTTCTTGACGTCCTGCGAGCGGCCTTTGGGGACGACCAGAAGGACGTCGTCGGTGTCAACGATGATCATGTTGTCCAGGCCGACGGTTGCGACGAGCCTGGCGCCGCCGTGGATCAGGCAGTTGTAGGTGTCGATGCCGACGTGCCTGCCGCGGACGACGTTGGTCTGGCCGTCGAAGCTCAGAAGCTCGTGAAGCGCGCTCCAGCTTCCGATATCGCTCCAGCCGATATCAGCCGGGGCCACGAGCACGTTCTCGGCCTTCTCCAGTATCGCGTAGTCCACGGAGATATTCGGGAAGCGCCTGTAGACTTCTTTGAGCACTTCCGCTTCTTTGGCAGTGCCCAGAGCATCGCGGAAGCGGACCAGACCTTCGTAGATATCAGGCGCGTGCTTCTCGAATGCCTTCAGGATGGTGCTCGCCTTCCAGGCGAACATCCCACTGTTCCAGACATAGCGCCAGGATGCAACGTACTTCTGAGCCGTCTCCATATCCGGCTTCTCCTTGAAGCTCTTGACCCAGAAGACCTGGTCCTCGCCGATCTCTTTGTACTCGGCTGCGATCTCGATGTAGCCGTAGCCGGTTTCCGCGTAGGTCGGCTTTATGCCGATGGTCATAAGGAACTCGTCGTCACGGATCACGGCCTCAGCTGTGTTGAGAATCCGGCGGAACTCCTCCGCTCTGGCTATGAAATGGTCGGCGGGGAGGACGAGCATGATCGCATCCGGGTCCTTGTGCTGGAGTATCACGGCCGTTATGCCGACTGCCGGGGCAGTATTCCTCGCGGAGGGCTCGCCGATCACGTGGGACTCGGGCAGCCATCCGAGCTGCTCCCTGATGGGCTTCACGTGGCTCTTGTTCGCGATTGTGTAGAGGTGGTCGGCGTCGATCGCCGGCTCCAGCCTCGCGACCGTCTCCTGCAGCAGGCTCCGGTCTGAGGTAAGGCTGTGGAACTGCTTCGGCCGGTCTTTGCGGGACTGCGGCCACAGCCTCGTCCCCGATCCGCCGGCCATTATCACTGCGTACATCATTGGCGCACTCTCCGAGATGGTCAGTGAGACAGTATGATAGGGCCGACCTGAGCTCGAATCTTCCACCGGCAGGTGTCCAAGCTCCAGGCGCACATAGAGGGTAATACGAGGGGCAGGGATTAGTCAAGGGAGCGGGCTTGCTGTCGCGTTGGAATCCGCTATGGTTTGGTGCAGTCAGTGGAGTACCCGGTACGATACGTCGGTCGGGGTGAAGTCCGGATGCTCGGTGAAGGCTATCTCGGCGAGGCCTGCCTGGAGCGCGCAGGCGGACACCTCGCGCACCGCGGCTTTCGTATCGCCGGAATGGAGCGGGTGGACGTGGTAGTCCATCACTTCACGCCAGCGTCCTCTTCGTAAACCAGCTTCTCCAGGGTATCTCCGATCGTCTGCAGCGAGTTAGGGCTGCACTTATCGGGAGTGTCGTCGAGCGTATGCCAGTAGGCGCAGTTGAAGTCGATGACGTCGATGCACCTTATGCCGGCGACGAGCAGCGGCCAATGGTCGTCCTCAACCTCGTAACCTTGTTCGTCGAGGAAGACGTCCCCGTGTCCCGCGCGGCGGGCTGCCGACCAGACCTTTTCGACGATCTTTGGGGCGGCTGCGAAGGAGCGGCGCTCTTTGGGGATCTGCAGGTCGCTGTCGCCCACCATATCGAGCAGGATGCCGTAGTCGAAGCCGATCTGCTGGCCGGCTGGCCGCACCCGGCTCTTCCAGTGCTGGGCAAACTCCTTGGAGCCGATGAACATCGCATCAGGAGTTCGCCCGTAGTCCTCGCCGTCGAAGAACGCGATCACGACGCCTACGCGGGGCTTCCTCTCGTGGAACTGCCTTGCCAGCTCCAGAAGGACCGCCACCCCGGATGCGCCGTCGTTCGCGCCGAGGATAGGCTTCCGCCGCTTCCCCGGATCGACCTCCTGATCGGCAAACGGCCTCGTATCCCAGTGTGCGCACAGCAGGATGAAGCGGGATGCGTTCGGGTTGAAGACAGCGTAGATGTTCTCGAACCCCAGGTTCTTCCCTTCGACCGTCTGTCTGAACGGGTGGGGGATGACCTGGTCGGCGAATGGAGTGAGCTGCCTTTGCAGCCAGTCGGCCGTGGCCTTGTGGCCCGGCGAGCCGGGACAGCGAGGCCCAAAGGAACATTGCGTCTTGAGGAGGTCGAGAGCACGTGCGCCGCTGAACGCGGACGCGCTGTCGCTCTTCCTTCCGCATCCTGCAAACACGGCAAGCACCAGAGCGAGCGCGGGCAGCAACCTGGCGGCGGCGAGCCGTGCCCCCCGGGCGCCGGATGATTGGCTGCTCGCTGCGCTCATCCGCCGACAGTGATCCGGTTCAGAGTCGAGTAGTTGATGGTGCTCCTCCCGGAGAAGAACTGGTCGATGGCCTGCGGGATCGTCTTCTGGGTTGGTGTCGCGATGTCGCTCTTGGACCAGATCTTCCAGTAGCCGAGCGCGCCATTAGCCAGGCTCCTCATCATAGCCACGGAGTAAGTCTCGTCCTCCGCAAGAGGTTTGGCGCCACCATCCCCCACTCTGACGGACGTTACACGGCCCTCCTGCGGCTTACCAGGGTCGAACGTGAACCGAAGCCCCGATACCTGCAGGAAGCCGAGGTTCTTCTGCGGATAGATGAGGACGCTGCGTTCGAGGGCCTGCCTGATCTGTTTCCCGGTCAAGCGCATCCCGACGAGCGGGTCATCGGTGTATGTGATGAAGGCGACGACGTCCTGGGTGCTGACCTTGCCCTCAGGGATCTGGGCGTCGCGCTCCTTAAGCTCGCTTGCGCTCACGAATGCGATGTCGGCTTCGAGCGCCGAACGGACAGCGTCGGCGACCAAGTCGCCGAGCGACACTTCCGACTTCCGCACGCCCGCTGTCGAAAGCGGGCTCTCGCTCTGCACCGACGCTGCAGCCGCCGGCGAGATGGCCGCTGCCGTCATCAGCATCGCAACAAACGCCACCCTCACTCTTGCTGCCATTCTGTTCTTCACCACCCCTTCTGGAGTGCGGTCGGGCAGCCGCCGCTTTCAGCGACCTCCCCAACGTGCGTGAATCTCGTGCCCCATCTGGACCGCTGACGGCTGATCCTCGCCGCTCGCAGCTAAGTCGTCAGATACGCCCTGATGAAGTCGTCGATGTCGCCATCCATCACCCGGGCCACATCGCCGGTCTCGTACGCTGTGCGATGGTCCTTCACCATCGTGTACGGCTGGAATACGTAAGACCTGATCTGGTTGCCCCACTGTATCGCCCGCAGGTCGCCGCGGAGTTCCGCGATCCGCGCCTCATCCTGAGCTCGCTGCATCTCGAGCAGCCGCGCCTGGAGGACCTTCATGGCCACTTCCCGGTTCCGGTGCTGGGAGCGCTCATTCTGGCAGGTCACGACGATCCCAGTCGGGATGTGCGTGATCCGAACCGCTGAATCGGTCTTGTTCACGTGCTGGCCGCCCGCGCTCGACGCCCGGAACGTGTCTATCTTCAGTTCCTCAGGGTTGATCCGCACCTCTTCGGCTTTTTCGACCTCCGGGATAACGTCCACCGATGCGAACGAAGTGTGCCGGCGCCTGCTGGCGTCGAACGGCGAGATGCGGACGAGCCGGTGCACACCGCGCTCCGCCTTCAGATAGCCGTAGGCGTTCCTGCCTTCCACGAGGAACGTTACCTTCTTGCTCCCCGCCATGTCTCCGGGCACCGTATCGATGACCTCGCTCCGGTAGCCGTGCCGCTCGGCCCAGCGCAGGTACATCCGAAGGAGCATCTCCACCCAGTCACAGGCTTCGGTCCCGCCCGCGCCAGCGTTGATCTCCACGACGGCGTTCGCCCGATCGTGCTCTCCGCCAAGGAGGGTAGAGAGCTCAAGCCGATGGAACTCGCGCCGGACTTCGTGCAGCTCCCGCTCTATCTCGCGAATGTCCTCCTCAGAGCTCCCCTCTTCCGCAAGCTCGGTAAGCACCTTGAGGTCTTCGACCCTGCTGCCGAGCTCGCGCCACGGCTCCACTGTGTTCTTCAGTTGGCTCAAGTCCTGGAGCAGCCGCTGTGCCTCCTGTGGATCTTCCCAGAAGTCAGGCGCCGCCATCCTCTGCTCCAGCTTACGTATCCCAGCCTCGGCGCCGGGCAGGTCAAAGGTGACCACCCAGTTCGTCCAGGCCGGCTCTCAGTTCTTCAATCTCTCGCTTAACGTCCGCGAGCAATGCAGACCACACCACCTTCATGCAGAGTCAACCATCAGAGACGGGCCTGCGCAGCCGTTCTCGCCTGCCCCAGCCGATGCGCGCTGAACGGCGCGCTCACGGTTACGGCCGCGCAGGGGGTGTCTCCATGGATATTATACGCGGAATGAGTGCAACTTGTACCGTGCGCTTGGGGTCGGCGCGGCACCTGCGGGGCCGACGGCCGTGTCGCGCACTTCGGATGCGGAAACGATGTGAGAGAGCCGAGCGAGAGCGCCGAGTCGCGCCTCGTGATCTCCTACTTCAGCAGTTCCGGTCTGAGGACAACCGTTTGCTCTCTGCTGCGTCCAACGGAAGCAAGAGCCACAGGCACTCCGACTGCTTGGGAGACGTGCTCCAGGTAATCGCGCGCGTAGACAGGCAGGTCGTCGAGCGTCCTCGCGCCTGAGATGTCCTCCTTCCAGCCGGGCATTTCGTCGTAGACAGGAATGCATTCCTTGAGCAGCACGGGATCGGTCGGGAAGTCGCAGATGATCCTGTGGTCATTGCGGTAAGCCGAGCAGACGCGGACCTTGTCGAGGCCGGAGATCACGTCGAGGGAGATGAGCGCCATGGCGTCGGCAGCGTTGACGCGGGCCGACAGCCTGACGGCCACAGCGTCGAACCAGCCGCATCTTCTCGGACGGCCGGTCGTTGTGCCATACTCCTTGCCCCGCTCACGGATATAGTCGCCGGTCTCGTCCTGAAGCTCGGTCGGGAACCAGCCCTCGCCGACCCGCGTGGTGTACGACTTCGCGACGCCGATCACGCGGTGGATCATCGTTGGCCCAAGGCCGGTGCCGATGCACGCGCCCCCTGCGACGGTATGCGACGACGTGACGTACGGGTAAGTGCCGTGGTCTATGTCGAGCAAAGTCCCATGTGCCCCTTCGAACACGACCTTTTTCCCCTGCTTCGCGCACTTATGAAGGAAGAAGGCGGTGTCCTGGACGTAGGGCGCGAGACGCTCGGCGTATGTCTCATATTCCGCGAATACGTCCGCTTCGTTCAGCGGCTGGGCTCCGTAGACTCTGGTGAGGAGCTTGTTCTTAAGCGCGATGCACTGGTGAAGCCGCGTGCCGAACTGGTCTGGATCGACAAGCTCGGCCATGCGAATGCCGGTTCGAGAGACCTTGTCCGCATAGCAGGGACCGATCCCACGGCCGGTTGTGCCAATCTTGCCAGCGCCCTTCTGCTCTTCCTCCAACCTGTCCAGGACCTTGTGGTAGGGCATGATGACGTGGGCGTTTCCGCTGATGCGCAGGTTCTCGACCTTGTAGCCGCGGGCGGCTAGACTGTCCAGCTCGCCGACGAGCACCGCCGGGTCGATGACGACCCCGTCGGCGATCACGCTCGTCACGCGTGGGTTGAGCGCGCCTACGGGAAGCGTGTGGAACTTGAAGACTTCGCCATCAACTACGACCGTGTGCCCTGCGTTGTTGCCGCCGTTGTACCGGACGACAATGTCCGCATCCTGCGACACGTAGTCTACGATTTTCCCCTTGGCTTCGTCGCCCCACTGCATTCCTACTACGACAATAGTGGGCATGAGGTACTCCTGAGGATCATTGCGCCGGCCCCCTCGGGCCAAGACCAGCACGTAGTATATCAGAAGCGATTTCCGGTGTCAACGCGCGTGAGCAGGGGTAGAAGGCGGGATCTGCCGTGCCTGCTGTGGGCAGCGAACAGGGTGCTACCTGCCGTGTCCGATGCCGATGGCGATCCTGCGGGGCGTCTGGTTCCGGATAATCGTCTCCTCGACCACCTCGGACCCGGCCTTGACGCCGTTTTCATAGGTCACGGCTAAGGTGATCCGCCGCAGCCCATCCCTACCGGCGGAGATTCCCACCTCTTTGCCGGCAGGAACCTGCATGCTGGAGACCGTTTCGGTGCGGTGGAGTATCGGTTCCGTCCGGATTTCGCGGTCGCGCACTACGACCGTCAACCTGGCCTTGCCCGGGCCTGCGGTCTCGGCAATGCGCAGCTCATCGCCGATCTGCAGTCTATCGAGGTTCTTTCTCGGGTTCAATGCCTGGAGCTCGGGGAGCGTCATGTGGTGACGCCTGGCAATGTTGACGGCCACGTCACCGGAAACGACCGTGTATGTCCCCGAGCCGGACCTACTTCCCGACAGAAGGACATCGAGCGCGTCGTCCACCGATGGGCGGTAAAGGTCGACGTCCACCGGCATCCGCCGGACGTCCACCTGCTCCTTGAACTGCGGCTCCTCCATCAGGTCCTTTGCCAGGCTGCCGAACTTGCGCCTGGCTGCCTCGAGCACTCTCCCGGCGTCCTCCTTGGAGTCAACCGCTGCAGCAGGCGTTCCTTCGACCAAGATGGCCCACTTTTCGAGCTGGAGCGAGACCTTCTCGAGCACAGCCTTCACCGCATCGGTCTCCGATACGAGCCGAGCGCTCGGGTCCGCCCGCCCGATCTCGACTCGCTGGGCGAATGACACTTCGGAAGGCTTTGCGCCCGCTACGGCGCCCTTGACCTGCTCAAGCACTCCCGCCGCTTGGCGGTAAGTGGCGACAGCGGCCACGGGTCTGCCATTCGCGAGGATAGCGTACGGCCGGGACTGCAAGTAGCTGTAGCCCCATCGGCAGAGGAGGAAGAGCACGATCAGCAGGATCGCTCCCCGCTCCAGGCGGAGTTGCAGCTTGAGGCTGCGAATCACACTGTCCTGGTTCAATGCGAAAGCTCCTTTGCTCGCCCGCGGCTCCTCCAACAAGCTCCACCATTATACAGCCGCCGTCAGCGCTGTCAACGGCTTGCCAGGGCGGTCAACCCGGCCGCTGACACGGTGGCTCTTCCGAGCGCTGGAGTCGAATCCCAGGTGACGCCGAAAGTGGCTGCGCCCGTGCCATCCGTCGCTGCCGTGGGTGAGTCGAGAACTCCGCCCGTCGTCGAGACGGTCACAAGCTTGCCCGGAATCCCGTTGCCGTTGAGGTCAACGAGCTTGACATCCACCTGGCTGCGGTTCGGCGCTCCAGATGGATCGGAAGCCAGCTTCGCGACCAGTTTTGCGGGAGATCCCGGGACGATTGCCACCGGAAGCTCGATCCTTTGGTCGCCGAGGAGCGCGACGACCGATCCCTTGCCGACCTTGATCGGGGTGAAGTAGCCCTTCTGATTGACGAACTCGATGCCGCCGGTCGTGCCCCAGAGTACGGCGTTTGCGGTCTCATCACACACGGGCTGGCCTGTAACTTCATCGATAAGGCCGAGCATCCTTCCATCTCCCGAGGTCGCGGCCACGGGTCCCGACTCGGCGAACCTGAACGCGACCGCAGCCTGCGGCACGGGCGTGCCATAGATGAGGAGGGCATCCGCGACAGGCCGCTCCTTACCCTCGCAAGGGCTGTTGATCACCAGGCCACGGATGGACAGCGTGGTCGATCCGCCGCCGTCGAGGTTGATCGCGTCAACCGTGCCAAGGCTCTTCATCAGCTCGGCCAGTTCGGGCAGAGTCATCCCCTGGCTGATCGTCTGGCGGCCGTCGACTGTGACGAGCAGCAGTTCGCCCGACGCAGTAACTCCGGCCGCCGTCCGGGGGTGCCGCGTGGTGTCGAAACCGAGCGGCAGGTTCTCTGCGGCGTTGTCGATGCGCGGCTTGCCGTTCCGCAGGAGCCACGGACCACCCCCGACGGCTTCCATCACGTTATCCCAGCTCGTGCCCGAATCAGCCTTGATGTCGAATCGGAGCGTCAGTTTGTCGCCCTTGTGGACGTTCGCTGAGAGCCAATCGGCGGCCGTGCCGTGAGCGGAGAGTACAGCCAGATCTCTCGGTATCGGTGACGGGACGATAGGCCCTGGGGCGGCGGTCGCTGTGGCGACCACATCACTGTTGGCCCGAATCGGACCGGACAAGTCAAGAGAGAGTTCGACGCCGTCCTTCGTGTCTGTAGCTGACCCATAGACCGGCGTGTAGAGGATAAGCTCATTTTTGCCTCTCGGCCTGTTCAGCCCGTGCAGCTTTGCGGCCGCGCCGGAGGGCGCCACGACCGTCGCGGTGAAGCCGACTTTGTCGAGCAGGACATCGCCTGAGGCCGTGATGCCGAGCGCGACGCGGTCCATCGGCTCGCTCACGAGCTCCCCGCCCATAACCGCCAGTCCGAGCGGATCGCCGGTATAGGGGAAGTAGTCGGCGTTGACGCCCGCGAGCGCCCGCTTCCGGGCGACCATGGCGCTTACGGTCTCCCGGCCCTTCGTAGCATCGCTCTCGATGATGCCATCATTGGCGAGCGTGCAGGCAAGTCTGAGGCGGGGCGCTTTGGGGTCGATCCTGAGCACGTTGATAACAAGCGGGGATTTCGGGTCGGTGTTGATGTCCTGGAGGAGCGTCACGCCATCGGCCAGAGGCTTGCATACCTGCGTGCCGAGGGATGGAAGTGCGAGGACGACGACAAGGAAAAGGGCGAATAAGGCGTGGCGGCTCGGAGATTGCGACCCGCCGGCGCCGATCCCGAGTCCAGGGGTCGGAAGACGCCTTGTGATTAAGGCTCGTGCCTCAGCCAACTCTTATCCCCCAACTCGAGCCTTGGGCTGGCGCGCGTCCTGGAATCCCGCTGCTCCCATGCGCTCGCCGTTCGCTGCCCACGGCTCGCCGCTACTCCTCGATGATCTCTACGTTCGCCCGTGGGATGATGACTCGCTGGCCGTCGGCGAGATCGGCCTCGAGCACCCGCACGGTCGAACCGGACGGGATCAGGATCGGCTCGGGCGGGAGTGCGGTGACGGTCCCGAGCAGGCCGAAGTAAGGCTCGCGGATTGCGCGGATGTGCGAGCCTATATCCAGTATCTGGCCGAGGTCCTGCTGCTTCTCCTCCGCTCCGGCCTTCTCGGTCGGCACGATCACCTCGGGCCGGATAACGCCCGCGCGGATCTGCGTCGCCCCGTTGATGGAGGCCTGCTTGCCTTCGAGCGACGAGAGGAGGCGGAAGGTTCGGTCCGCCATCCTGATCGAGCCGAAGCCCTCAGTGATGACCAGGGTAGTGTTGATATCCTCCTGGCCGGTGATCGCCACGCCGATGTCGTAGCCGAGGAAGTCCACAAGGTCGCGGTCTATGATCGCGCCGGCGACGACGCCGGCACACCCAACCTGGGCGGCTTTCTGAAGCGCCGCGCCGGAGACGTTCGACCCGCCGACGATGACCTTGCCGGCCAGGTCGGGAGTGATCATGTCATCCGTCAGCTTACTGTCCGGGCTTGAGGCCAGCATGTGAATGGCGCCTGTCCGCTCGCCCCCGACTCCGAATATTCCCTGGACAAACGCCGCCTCGGCCTCGACCACAACTCCTTCATCCGGGATGACCTCGGCGACCCTGCCGTGGATGTAGGCCGTGACCTCAACTGGTGCTGCCGGCAGGCGGATGCCGATATGGCCGGAATGCTCGGAGATAAGCTCGACCGTCCCGGCAAGTGGCGCGCGGCATTCCGACCTGAAAAGGCCGAAGAAGGACCTGGTCTCCGCGAGCACCTGGTCGCGCTCGACCTTGTCGCCGACCTGCACCTTGAGCGCCGCCTTCAGTTCCGCAGGCTCCAGACCGAGCTGCTCGCCCGCCCGCACGGTCTGCATGACCCCCGGTATCTCGGTGCGCGCGACCACCATGTCGGGCGCGACCAGGTCGCCCTCGCCAACCAGGACCTGCCCCTTCAGCGGGAGCCTTCGAGTCTTTCTAACAAGCGTTCTCGGGCTGACCTTCAGCCCTGGCGTATAGGCAGTTCCCATTTAGCTACCCTCGAGGGAGTGGGCTCGGCCTCTCGGGTCCCGGTCCTCACTCCTCGATCCTCCGCATCTCACTCCGGCTCCAGGCCGAGAGCTGCGTGCCATTCCTGCAGCTTCGGTATCCTCTGCTTCCTGTCTGCGGGGAGTGTGAGCGGCCTCCCACGCGCATCGACGATCAAACCGACCGTTCCGCCCTCGACTGTGGTTGTGAGCGACCTTCCGCGGCCCGCGCCGACATCGAATCCCCTTGCCGGATGGATAGCGACTTCCTTCTTCTCTCCCAGACCGAGCGGGATGAGAGTCAGAGTGCCGTAGCTGAAGGACTTCCTCTCGCCGTCCATCTCGATCCAGCATGCCGTGACGCCCGGCTTGGCGGTGCCGACGGGGGCGATCACGTGGCCGAACCTGATCAGGCAGTCGCGATCGAACACCTGGGCCGCGGCCTCGGGGTGCACCGTCGAGAGGATGCCGAGCTGGGGCATCATGAAGATCGAGTCCTTGGCGAGCATGGTGACACCCTCGGGCTGGTAGGCGTCGAGCATCATGTAGGCGGATTCCGCATTCCGCGGCGCGTGGGAGAGAACCCCGCCGCTGCCGATGATCATATCAAGCTCCATCATCTTGACGAGCGTCTGGCCGGTCGCTTCCTGAGTCAGCAGGTCACCAACGGACCTGACCTGCTGGATCCCCTTCAGAGTCCGGGCGAGCGACTTGTGGTGCTCGAATCCAAGACGGAGCGCCTCGCGGGCAACAGCCTGCTCGATGCGCAGGTCCTCGAGCGTGTGTGGGATCGTGGTCGGGCGGATCATCTTGTTCCGGAGCCGGTTCCGGAGGTCCTCTTCGTCCGAGTCGAACGGTACCCAGCGCTGGATGTTCGCGATCCCCGACTCCGTGAGCACGTTGCAGATCGAGTAGCTCATCCCGAGGTTTGCGCTGACGGTCCGGTTGAACGTGCCACCGAACACTGAGAAGACGTCAGTCGTCGCCCCGCCGATGTCAACCGCGAGAACATCCATCCTAAGCTGCTCGGCGATAGTCTCGATGATCTTGCCGACTGCATTAGGGGTCGCCATGATGCCGGCATCGGTCCAGCTGGAGAGCTTGCCGTAGCCTGGTGCCTGCTGCATGACGTGCTGCAGGAACAGCTCGTGGATGGCCTCCCGGGCCGGGCCGAGGTTCTCCGACTCGAGGGTCGGGCGGAGGTTGTCCACGATGTGCAGGTCCAGCCTGTCCTGCAGAGTCTCCTTGACAGGCTCGCGCGCATCCTTGTTGCCCGCGAAGATCACAGGCAGCTTCATACCGATGCCGAGCCTGGGCTTGGGGTCGGCGGCGAGCAGCATTTCGGCTATCTCGACCAGGTGTTTGATCGTGCCGCCATCCGTGCCGCCGGAGGCGAGGATCATGTCCGGCCGAAGCTCTCTGATCCGGCGGACCTTCTCGTATTCCTTCCGACCGTCATCCACGGCGATGACATCGATGATAATGGCGCCAGCGCCGAGAGCCGCGCGTTCGGCGCTCTCGGCGCTCATCGCCTTGACGACGCCCGCCACGGTCATCTGCAGCCCGCCGCCCGCGCTCGAGGTCGAGAGGTAGAGGTCAACCCCGGTCCTCTCGTCCCGCGCCGGCCGGATGATGAGGTTGTTCTCGTCGAGTATCGTCCGCCCGGAGAGCTCCTCGACTTCCCGAATCGCGTTCACGACGCCGACCGTGACGTCGTCAAACGGCGTCTCGACCGTAGTCGGGGCCTCTCCGCGCACTCTCAGGCGATATTCCCCACCTTGCTTCTCGATCAGGATAGCCTTTGTGGTTGTGCTGCCACAGTCGGTCGCAAGTATGGTGTTAATGTCGGCCAACTTGTGTTCTCGCGGAACGGGACTGCGCCCGCTGGCGCAGTCCCGGATTCTCCACTATTCTAGCACGTGGACAGGGAGCGTGGCAACTCCGCCTCGGCTCGTCGCAGGCTCGCCGTGCGGACACGATCAAGCAGTATCGGATGTGATAACGAGCGGCGCGTCGGGCGTGAGCGTGATCGGTGACTTGAACTTCACCACGACGCCGTTCGACGTGTCAATCTCGCAGTCAACCTGGGACTCGCCGAGGAAGACACTCACATCGTGGAAGCCGGTCAGCTTGGGCAGTGAGAGCGTCCAGATCATCATCTCGCCATCCTCGAGCTGGACCGCCGCGATCTTGCCCGTCAGCCCCTTCTCCTGATAGCAGCTTCCCCATCCGAGAGGGGTGAAGAATGGATACTCACAGACCTGCTGGCTAGTGGCTGGTGCAAAAGCCAGCGCCCCGGTCGGCTGGTCCCATTTGAAGCCGGAGAGAGCGGGCAGAACGGTCCACGATGACATCGCGCGGTAATAGTGATCGCCGCACTCGACGTGGTTCCAGAACCGGCCGGCTTGCAGGTAGCGCTTGTGGATGTCCCTGATGACGTCCATGCCCTCGGCGACCATTCCGTTATGTATCAGCAGCGCTGCGACCGTGTATTCGATGCCGGTCCACGGCGCCTCAGCTTGCATATTGCCCGATGCGGCGGGCCTGTGCTTCTTGCCGGGCGGGTAGGAGGCGTTGATCAGACCTTCGCTCTCTCGGAAGTTGACGCGGACGATGCTCTGCAGGGCCTTCTTGATGCGCTTCAGGTCAAGGATTGGCTCCCAGCCGGCGACGGCGCCGAACCAATCGCCGCTCATCTGATCGCTCATGCAGCACTCGTCGATCACGTCCCCGTCCCGCCAGAGAACGTAGTATTCGCCGTTCCAGAGCTTGGACTCGAAGCTCTTCAGCCCTTTGTCGTAATCGGCCTGCCATTTCGCCGCGCGCCCTGGATCGCCCACCTCGTTCGCCAGCCTTATGGCGGCTTTGAGCGCGCCCAGCCAGAGGCTCGATATGTAGGAGGGGCAGCCGGTGAAATCCCAGCAGTCGTAGGTGTTGCGGCGCGTCTCGAAGTCCGGCAGGCCGTCGCCGTCGGTATCCAGCTGCGCGGTATTGTCCATTGCACGGACTAGGTGGGGCCAGAGCCGTTCCAGATAGCCCTTGTCTCCGCTCCAGAGGTAGTCGCGCGCCGCGAGCATGACGAACTGCTGGTTCATGTCCACACGGTCGAAGCCGTTATCGACCGCGCCGAAGTCCGGGCGGAAGAGATGATGCACTCTGCCGTCCTCGCGCTGGAACTTGGCTCCACGCTCCATCTGGGTCTTCTGCAGATCGGGGAAGAGGGAGATGATGGGGAAGGAGCCTTGATAAGTGATGTCCGTCGTGTGGAATCCGCAGCAGCCGAGGCCCTCCCAGACTCCGAAATGGCCGGCCTTCGTCCACCACGTGCACTTCGTGAGAGTGGAGAGCTGGCCGGTGATGGCGTCGGCGGCCTCCGCCGGCAGGTCGGAGCCGTGGATCGCTTCCGGGAGCGCGAGCGTCCGTGCGCGCAGGTTTGCATAATCTTCGACCAGGAACTTCGTCACGCCGAGCGAGTCGCCGAACCAGAGTTGGTACGCGTGACCGATGTTCTCGCCTGTGGGGCTGATGTGGTTCGGGAAGTACCAGCCAACTGCGAAAAGCGCCTCGCCTTCGGACTCCGGCGCAAGCGCCATCTTGCTGCAAAGCGCAGCCCAGCCCCATTCGGCCTTCCTTCCTTCCCTGAGGTAGTGGACAATCTCTCCGAGGAACTCGGTGGAGTCTGCGTAGGCCGGGTCGGCGATCTTCATCTTCCGGTAAGCGTCGTACGCGAACGCGTGCTGCAGTGAGTCGCGAAGCAGCTTCTTCCGATCCGCTTCGGAAAGACCCTCAAGCTTCAGTCCCTCCGGCACCTTGGGCGGGGCGAGCGGCCGGAGGTTCGGCAGTGTGCCCTTGTCGTGGAACTGGTGCAGGATCGAGACGGGCTTCGGGCCGTGCTTGGCACCCCACATAGAGTGGGCATTCCGGTCCATGTCGTAACAGCCGGTGATGTAGCTGAGCTCCCCGCCCGCGGCCGCGAAGGTCATATCTCCCGTCGTGCAGTGGCCGGGCCTGAGGCCGTCGGCGGACAGGAAGACGGCCTTTGCGTCGCCGATGCTCTCGAGCCGGTTGCGCGGCTTCCGGGACTCCTGGCCGAACCCGGCTGCGTTCTTCATGGTGCCTAGGAACGACACCTCGACAGGTGTGGGTACAAGGCTCTTGGCCGTGAACCGAACGAAGAACCCGGGCGTGCCCGAGCTGCGGCTGTCGAGCGGGATGAAAGGAGAGAAGACTTCGGCGCGGACTTCGACCGGCAGCTCCGGATCGTGGTAGACGAGCCTCGCAAGCGGGAACGTTCCCTCGAAGGTGATCGACTGCACGGACCTTGCCCAGGCGAGGCTATAGAGGTTGTGCAGACGCTCGCGAAGCGCGAGGTAGCGCACAAGAACGCCGCCGTCGGAGGTCCGCGTCCGCAGCACAAACAGCAGATCATCGGGCTGCATTGCCTCGGTCTTGCTGCCGCTGTGCGCAGCGTCGTCGCACGGAGCGTTAGGGTTCCAGGCGCCGATGTTGAGTATCTCCCAGTCGTGGAAGAGGCCGTCGGGCCGGATCTCGACCGAGCCGGTCCCGATCCCGCCCAGCGGGATGCCGGACTTGTGGTCGATGGTCTGGTAGATGGTAGGCATAGCACACACTCCGGATGTTCAGGTAACTCCAGGGGCGGGGCGGGCCTCTGCGCGGCCGGGTGGCGCCCGCGGTCCCGGGCTACATGACGGTTTGACCTGCGCGCGCCCGAGTCCTTCTTTGGCAGACGGGGCAGGACCGTGGAACCGCAGTTGCTGCTCCACTGGGCAGGCAGCGATCCCTGGACTCACTCCCCGAACCTGATCAGCACGAATCCGAAAGGAGCTATCTCGGCTGAAAGGCGGGTAAGGGCGCCGCCAGTGTGGCTGCCAAGGTCTATCCACTCGCCGATCTCGCTCTGGTACATTCGCACGCGGTAGCGGCGGGCGTTATCGAGTAGACGTCTTGCGATGAACGGAGCCGGTTTCTTATCGCCCGAGGTGTCGCCGAAGCAGGCGATGATCTCGCCGCTGCGCCGGTAAGCCGCTTCCACAGTGTCTTCCGATACGGGATCGAGGAGGTCTGTCAGCTCGCTGTCGTACATCTCCACATTGTTGCCCGCCAGGAACTTGCTGGCGGTGTGGAACACGAGGCCGTCCGGACCCCTTGCGGCGAAGAAGCTGAGGTCCCCTGCCGTCGTCTGCAGGTTTCGCACGCGAAGCCACTGCCAAGTGTTCGGAACCCTGGGCTTGACCCGGACTTCCGCGCCCGCGACGTCGAGACCGACTGCCCCCTGGATCATCGCCCAGAGGAACCTTGGCGGCTCCCACGGCGAGAGCCTCATGCCGCGGTTCACGAGCGATTCGCCGTCGAACCATTCCGAAAACTGGCCCGGCACGGTGTTATAGGCGGCGGGGCGTATCGCGTATTGGCGATAACTTTTCTTCAGAGAATCGACCATAAGCGCCGGGTCCGACTCGACGCTCGCCATCGCATACCACCACGTCACGCCGGGCCAGACCCCTCCCTGCAGACCGACGTAGGTGTCCGGCGAATAGAGCGGACTGAGAGCCGATGCGGTGCGAAGCCCTGCAGGTGTCATCAGGTCCGGGTTCGATAGGCGCAGGGTGATCCGCTGGCTGGTCGCTTCGTCGGAGACGCCGAAGATCATCGGGAAAACCTCGTCCGAGGTGACCTCGGTGAAAGTGTTGCCGTGAACGTCGATGTTGAGATAGTACATGCCGGTGCGTGGGTTCATAAGGTGTTTGTTGATGGCGTCCCGGAGCTTCTCGGCCTGCTGCTCGAAGCAGCTGGCCCTGTCATCCTCATGTCGCATCCGGGCGATCCGGGCGACAGCGGCAAGGGCGGCGTAGGCTTCGGAGTTGACCTCTGTCACGGCGCCGTTGATGGTGCGGCCCTCGATAATATTCCTCCAACCTGCAATGCCGCGCGCCCCCGTGCCGTCGGCACGACAGAAGACCAGCCCCCTGTCGTCTTCCTGGGAGATCATGTACTCCGCAGCCTTGACCATCGCCGGGTAGAGTCGGTCGCGGCAGGCCTCGTGGCCCGTGACCTCGATGTGGTGAGCAGAGGCAAGGATGAACAGCGGCGTGTTGTCGTTGATATTGAGCCCGTAGTCGTCGGTCTCTCCGGTCAGTGCGTTGAAGTACTCGACCATCAGCCCGGACTCCTCCTGCCGTTCCGCGATCTGCCGCAAGAGGTCACACGACTCCTTCGGCAGGATAAAGTCGCTGCCGTAGACGAACCAAGCGGTATCGCGGACGACGACGTTGGAGGACTTGCCTGGATTGTTCGTGAAGGCGATCCCGGTCGGATAGTTGGCAAGGACACGAACCATGTTGGCTTTGCACCACTGCGCTCCCTCGTTTATGAGCCTGTCGGGTGTCCTTATATCCGCCCGGTTGATGGCCTGTTCGTAGCGGGCAATGGTCCTGCGGAGCAGGCCATCGAAATCGGATGCGCTTCGATAGACTCGGCCGATCTCCTTCTGGCCTTTCGGAGTGAAGGCAACGATATAGGCAAGCCGCTTCCGGTCTCCCGGTCGGAGGAAGAACGTGTCCTGCAGCGCGGCGACGACATCACCTGTCTCGTCCGTCGTGTTCGGCAGGGGGTAGGTAGGGTCCCAGCTTTCCTCGATATCATGGCTGACAACGTAGGCATCGGGGTGGGGGATCACGCCGAACGCCCGGACCCACTGACGGTTGCTCTGATTCCAGGCGATGATGTTCCTCAGTCCGTCATCGTACCGAGCCTGGATGTCACGTCCGGTCTGCCCGGGGAGATACAAGCATCCGACGGCGGCAAGCGTCTGTTCCTGATCGGAAGCGTTCCCGATCTCCACAATCTGGATCGCTGCCGCTTCGTCATCGAAGCCGGTGTTGGGCAGGAAGAAAGTCTCCACCACGTGGATGTTGCTTACCAGGTAGTAGGAGTGCTCCTGATAAGCGGGGTGCATGACGAACTGGCCAACACCTACGCGCGTGAGTCGGACAAGAGTATCCGCGCCGATCCGCTGCTCCTCCTCATCTGCGCGGCGGCCTGCCCGCAGCAGATCGCGGTAAGGGGCGAACAGGTTCACGACCAGCGAGCCTGTGACCTCCATTCCCACGTCAGTGCTGAACAAGCTCTGGATCGCCCCCGTGCCCTTGCTCGTGGCCCATGCGTGCGCGTTGCCGAGACTTGACCCGTGGGACAGGTCGGTATCGGGCACGATGTAAGTGTAGATGCCGTTGCGGAGCGCTGTTCGGCTCCGTTCTGCCCGTTCACGAACCTCCTGCCGCTCCTCGGCGGTTTGCCCTGCAGGCCTTGTTGCCAGTGCCATACGCACACTCTCCTATCCTGTAAGTCTGCTGCCCCGGCATTGCCGGGGGCCCCGCCTTCGTGGCGGCACGGGCGGAAGTCATCTACGCATACGCCGGTCTCACAGCCTTCGATCCCTCCGTCCCTACCTCGGGGAATGCCAGTCGGTAGACGCAGTACCCAATCGCGCTGCCGTAGATCAGGTGCGCAACGAGCATCCCGAGGAGGACCACAGCTCCAAACGAATGTGCTCTTGCGGGGAAGCTCAGCGCGTAGAAGGCCGGAGACACCGTGAGAACGGCCCAAACCCCCACACCAAAGAAAAGTCCGTACCACCATCTGACCTTGCCGAGGAGGAGGCCGTAGGCCGCTCCCCATGCGGCGCCGTTCAGCAGGTAATGGTAGATCATGCCGACTGCGAGCACGCCGGCGCCGGGGGTGTCCCGCAAGCCGTGGCCAAGCGCTACGTTCCCAAGCTGGTAGACCAGGTTCGGCATCATGCCAAGGAGGACACCTAGAATGACGAACACATGGATGATACCGGCGCCAACGAGACCGCCAAGGTAGCCTGTGAGGAACCGGTTCAACAGGACGCGGTTTCGCATCCTCCCGTACACGAGCGCCCCCACAACCACAAGCAATGCAGCCCCGCCCACGGACAGCAGGTACTTGGGTATAGCTACCATCTCGGTTGGGGCCAACAGAACGCCCCAAACTGGGACGAACAGCGAGACGACCGTGGCGATCGTGAGCCAGAAGTCGAGCGGCGTTTCCCTGTGCATAACTCCATCCTCGGTTCGTGCCGGCAGCATCGGCTTACCTAGTTGTTTAGCCATAAGCGAGTGGGGTTAAACTTCCCGAGTATGGGTTGCGTCCGCCCAGATACGTGGGCAGGTGAGGGTGGGGTTTGCGTGGAATCCTAGTTATGGCGGAATCTCCGCTGATGAACGGGCAGCGATGTGCCGTATCATGTACTGACACTGACGGGCTTGTTCGCTGGTGCTTTCGGGGGTAAGCGTGAGATCTACGCGTGCGTTGTGCTTTGCATTCCTGGCTGTGCTCCTCTTTGCGGCTGGGGCTGTCGCGGATGACAGCCCGGGGCTATCCCCGGCGCATCCGCCGGAGACAGCGTCGGTGATGAAACTGGCCCCGCTGCTTCCAGCGTTCGGCGCGCCGCCGGCCGAGGCATCCCTCCGCGACACCGCTGCCCATGGCCCCTCTCACACATTCCGAAGCGAGAGCACGATGGGCTTCGCCAAGAAGGCGGTGCTGTGTTTCTTACTCGATCGGTCGGTCGAGAAAGTCGCCGGATCCACTTTCAGAGGCAGGCAGGCGAGCAGACTGGCGAACCTTCTGAGCGGTTTCGGGGGCAGGCCCATCATGGGCGTGCTCGCGTTGGGTTACCTGGCTGCCAGTGGACCGGCCAGGCGTTCTTACGGGACGGCATTCGAAGCCGCGGGGGAGGCTATGCTCATCACAGACAGCCTCAAGTTCGTGATCGGACGAATGCGACCGGGCGAGTCCGGCAGCGACCCGGACGAGTTCCGCGGTCTGGGGTCGGGTTATGGGTCGTTCCCCTCGGGCCACACGAGCAACGCCTTCGCACTGGCGACGGTTCTGGCGAAGGAGCATCCGAAGCACAAGTGGCTCTATTATGCGCTTGCGACGGGCGTCGGGCTGGCACGGGTGCAGCAGCACGAGCACTTTCTTTCCGACGTCTTTGTCGGTGCGGCTATAGGGACCTACGCGGGCAATCAGGCTATCAAAGGTAGGACTCTCTTCGGAAAGCAGCGGCGGCTGCACGGTAAGTGAGCGGCTTCGCCACCAGACTTCCGAGCGTATTTGCCGCCGATGTCGCTGCGATTGCCCCTCTCGCCTGCGTCATTCCGGCCGGGTCTCTCGTTATGTCATCCCGAGCGAGGCGGGGAATCAGGCACACGCTCTATCCACTGTCGCGCGTGGACACCATCTCCCTTGGTTCTCCTGCCTCCTCTGCCTCCTCCGGCTTCTCGCGCTCTCTGCGCTGCAGCAGTGGCCGGACAGCAAGCGCGGCGGCAACCGCGCCGGCTGCGACGAGCGCGTTCATGACAGCGCCTCGCCTGGCTCTCCGCCCCGCGACTCCGGTCACCTCGCCCACGACCCGCTTACCCAACTCATACAGCCTCAACCCCGGCTGGTACAGCGGCCCGAATCCCAGCCCATCGACCATTTCGTGCTGCATATAGGATTGCGGCACGGGACTGCCGGGGATGTAGACAACTCGCGGGTCGTATTTGTAACGGTCGAGCGCGGCGTCGTCGAGGACAATGTACGGGCCTTCCTTGACGTTCTTCTCGAACTCCGGATCCTCGGCCTCGCCGAACATGAAGGTGGGCGTGCCTCTTGAGGTGAAGAGCCTCCAGAGCCCTGTGTCGAGCCAGGCGTCGGCTATGGTTTTCCAGTGCCCAAGCGTGCCCTCGATAGTTGCGCCCTTGCCCACAATCACGCGGCAGGGGTAGCGGTGGACGCTCGTGTCCGCCGGTTTGACGCGGACTGTGGCGCTATCGAACGGGACACCGACGATGTTGATCCGGCTCGGGTCGTAGACCCCGACCCCGTGCTCAGCCGCATCCTTGGCAACGCGGATGTTCCGCCAATCGAGCGAGAAGAGGCGCGCGACGGTTACATCCATAGCCACGGGATCGTCGGAAGCGAGAATATAGCCCCACCAGAAGGGGGTGTTGCCGCCGGGGCCCTGGCCGCCGCCGGCTACCATGCCATCGCACACGGTAAGCGCCGGCCTGTAGCGCTGCAAGAGCTGGGTGTTTCCCCAGTAGTAAGGGTCGCCGCTGCGCTGCAGGAAGAGTCGGAAGCTCATCGGCATCAGCCCGAACCAGTTCTTGCACGCACACGAAATCGGGTCAACGAAATGAGTCTTGGCCTTCGGGCAGTCGATGATCGCGTCCACCCGGTCGAGCACGTCGGGCACCGGCATGTACTGCACCCTGGCGTCCTCTCCGAAGTCTACGATCTTCTCCGCAACTTCGTCCAGGTAGATCATGCGGGCGCCGGCCTCCTTGGCGGCGGCGGCCATGCCCGTAATGCTGCAAACGTGGCGGGTGAGCTGCGCGTGGCCGGCTGCCTCGGTGACCCACACGTCTTTGGCCCCCGCTTCTTTGCAGATCTTGGTGAGGGCGATGATCATGCGCGGCGATGTCGTGGAACCATCGGTCGCCAGCTTGAAGAGCGTCTGGTTCGGCTTCAGAGCCACGATCTGCCCCGGCTTCACGAATCTGTGTATGCCGCCCAGCAGCTCGATCGCGTCCCGCACCCCCTTTTCTACGGACGCTTGCCTCATCTTACGATCTGTAACGCGGGCTATCCCAACATTGGCGCGCTGGTCAGTCTCTGCTGGCATCTGGATCGTCTCCTTCGTTCGGTCGGGTTACCCTCGGTTCCTACCCGCGAACCGGCAGGGGTGAAACGGGAAGAGGGATGCGACTGATATAAGGTTGGAGGCAGTTGACGGCTACGACGGTTCGAGCGCGCCCCTTCTGAGGTGTCGCTTTCTCAGGACGAATGCCGTCTCGAGGCCAAGCACGGCTCCGCCCCAGACCTGGTAAGGATAGTGTTTGTCCATCTCCAGGCGGGACCAGGCAATGGCGACCGCGGCGGCGTACCATAGTACGGAGAGGCGAGGGAAGCGCTGGGACAACATGAATGCGAGGCCGAAGGCGAAGGCGGCATGTCCGCTGGGGAACCCGCCCGGGCTCCCGCTGGGCCGGGGCGAGCACCATCCAACCGCCAGCTTGAGCAGTTGGACCCCGACCGTTATGCCGGCGGCCACCAACAGGACCAGCCAGATCTCTCGCGGCTCGCGCCTTCGGAAGGCGTTTGCCGACAGCAGAACGATGCCGAGCGCTATGAAAACCTGGTTTCCCGCCGAGCTCACGAACGCGGCGAACACGTGCGTGCTGTTCGAGCGGCTGTCGAGCGTCAGAAAGGCCGCCAGTATCAGCACGAGAAGAGCGGCCAGGCCGCCCAGGTGCGCGCGGCGTCCGCCGTTTGTGTCGTGTTTGCCGAGCACCGCTGTCATATGCCTCTTGTTGCCGGTCCAGTTTCCCTGGCTCAGCTTTAGTCGCTGCGGGTCCGGATTCCTGCATGACTTCGCTGGACGAGTCCTGTGGAGGAGTCGGCCGGAGGAATCCGCAAGTAAGGAGATGGTGGCTGCCCGAGCGCGGATCGAGAGGTTGCATACGATACCAGTGGCGCGTATGAGCGTTGAGACGCACAAGACGGTCGGCGGCGCGAGGATTGGATACCGGCGGGATCTTCTTCCGCTCGCGTCGCCCGCATGGCTCTCATACCTGGTGATCATTCTGGCGCTCTTTGCTCTGTTCGATGCCTTCGCTTTCGGCCTCACCGACCTGGACGAGGGCTGCTATAGCTCCATAGCCCGTCAGATGGCAGCGACAGGCGACTACCTCACGCCGCAGCTCTACGGCGAGCCTTGGTTCCAGAAGCCTCCTTTGCTCTACTGGTCTATGGCCGCCTCGATGAAGGTTTTCGGGCCGTCAGAGTTCGGCGTGCGGCTGCCTTCGGCAGTTGCCTTCTGGGCGGTTCTTGCGATGCTCGTTGTCTGGGGGAACCGGAGGTTCGGCAACCCGGTCGGGACACGCGCCGCCGTCATTTTCGGACTGTCGCCACTCGCGATGCTGCTTGCCCGGCTGGGGATCACGGACATGCTCCTTGCCTGCTGTTTGATGGCGGCGTTGATCGCGATGTGGGAAACGGCACGCCGGCCGGCATGGTGCATCCTGTGGGGCCTGGCGACAGGGGCGGCCGTGCTCGGCAAGGGACCCGCTGGGCTGGGGCTGATCTGCCTGCAAGCACTGATCGCCGTTCCGCTGCTTCTCAGGCAAGGTCTGCGCTTACGATGGGCCTGGGTGGCGCTGGTGATTGCTTTGCTCGTCCCGCTGCCGTGGTACCTTGGGGTGCTCGCACAGCACGGCAGGGGGTTCTTCGGTGAGTTCATCGTCAAGCAGAACCTGCTGCGGTTTCTCGGGGGCGATGCCGCGCACGCCATACGGCAGCCGGTTCTATACGCGCTGTACTACGTGCTCATACTCTGGATCGGACTGTTCCCGTTCTCGGTTTTCGCTCCGCGCGCGCTCGTCCGCAGCGCCGATCCGCTGCACGCCTACCTGCAGAGGTGGTGCTGGCTTGTGCTTGCAGTCTTCACAGTGGCTGTGACGAAGCTCCCAGCCTATATCTTCCCGATGTTCCCGCCCATTGCCCTGCTCGTCGCCGTGAGCTGGGACGGCGAGGGGAGGGATGTGCTTCCGGTATGGGCCCGCCGAGCTGTGACTGTGGGCGGTGCAGCGCTCTGGGCCGGAGCAGCGGTTGCGCTTGCCGCTGCCTCCCGAGGTCCTTTGCCCGTTCTCCTCGGCGCGGGCTTGGTTCTGGGGAGCGTGCCGCTTATGAGGAGCCGGCCCTTCGGGCCGAGTGGCGGCGAAGCGAGCGGCGAGAACGAAGCAGCGCCCGGTCGGCTGCAAAGATGGCGAACGGCGGCACTCTATCCGGCCTCCGCCCTCTTGCTGCTTGTTGGGCTGCATTTCGGGCTTCGTGCCTACGATACGGTGATGCTGGCGCCTCTGCGGCAAGCGGTGAGGAGCGTTCCTCAAGGTAGGCTGCTGATCATCTACAGGCTTCCGCGAGGCCACCCGAGCGTTTCCTTCTACCGGGCAGGACGCGTGCTCGCAACGGACGAAGAGACCGCCGCACGCCGGTGGCTCAGCCGGGGCGCGTTCTGTCTGACGACCGAGCGCGCTCTGCCTGCCGGCGATTGGCGGACCGTCCGGAGGATAAAGTCCCTCGGGCAGACCCTGGTGCTCGTGGACGGCTCGCGCCAGGGGCCGTGAGTCCCGGCGGTCAACAGTGATCAACTTATCCTGGTTGACTTCACAGTAATAGAAGCCAGTGTTGTACGTCTGGGCTGTCTCGCTTTGGCTCAGTGGTCGGTCATAGACCGTCACGGTGTGCCGCACGGCCCGCAGACGCAAGCTGACCTCCGACCTATCACCCCACACATGATGCCGATCCCCCATTCCGCACCCCGTCCTCCGGCTTCCGCGCGCAGGATTCCCAACAATTCCCGCCATTTCTTGCGCACTGCCTCGTCTATAATCCTGGGAACTGGGTAGAAACGTAGATAGCAGCATGCCGAGCGACCTTTGAGGGTCATTGTGAAATGCCTGGTCGTAGTTGCCCATCCGGACGATGAGGTGGTATGGATGGGCGGCGTCATACTAAGACATGCCGGGTGGGACTGGCATGTAATGAGCCTGTGCCGAGCTGACGATCCGGATCGCGAGCCTCGTTTCCGCAGGGCCTCGATCGACCTTGGCGCAGTGGCGTATATCTCCGACCTGGACGACAGCCCCATTCTCGCCTCCCTTTCACCCGACCTCGAAGAGATCAAGAGCCGGATCGTGCAGTCCGTGGCGCCGCACTTCGATCTGGTGTTCACGCACGGAGCAAGGGGCGAGTACACCCGTCACGAGCGGCACGAGCAGGTCCATCGGGCCGTCCGCGAGATGGTGCAGTCCGGTCGCCTATCGGGCGAGCTGCTCTACTTCGCCTACGAGAACCGCGGCGGAGAATGTCGGCCTCGCCCCGCACCCGATGCGCATTTACGAGTGAACCTGAGCCCCGACGAGTACCTCCGCAAGCTCGCCATTGTCCGCGACATCTACGGCTTTCCCGAAGGAAGCTTCGAATACGGATCGGCAGGGCAGGCGGAGGCATTCAGGGCTGAGAGCGAGAGCAAAGCGGAAGACCTCCAGATTCTGCTTGAGATTGCCGAATCTCGTTACAAGGGGGAGTAAGTCTTGCGTATCCTAGTGTTGTACGAGTACCCGCCGCCGCCGGCCGGACTCGCGACCCAAGGGGATCTACTCTACCGGGGGCTTCGTGAGATCGGGATCGACTGCGTTCCTGCCCACCTGACCGGGGATCTGCAGAAAGAGTGGGTCTACCGGTCCGAGAGGCCGGATGTTGTGATCGGCGTGGGCTGGTGGGGCCATCTACCTCAGCTCGTCATCCATCCGCGCAAGTTCGGAGTCGAGGCCGTTCCCTGGCTCGTGGCGGATGGCTGGGTGGCGAACTATCAGGCGGTGTTGAACTCCCTGCCGCTCATTCTGACGACCAGCGGGTGGGTCAAGGAAACCTATGAGAGAGATGGCGTGTTTCCTGATCGGATGGTTGTCCAGCCGATCGGCTGCGACACCGAGTCCTTCCGGCCGATTCCCAGGGATCATCCCAAGGTGCGGGCCGTGCGCGAGGCCCTCGGCGTGGCAGAGGACGAGAAGGTGGTTCTGACGATAGGTGGCGACGGCGCCAGCAAGGGCAGCCAGGAGATGATGGCCGCCCTCGCCAGGATAGACGCCGATTACCCGAAGTGGCGCTACATCTGCAAGGTCTGGAAGCAGGACCGGACCGCGAAGCAGAACCGGCTCGACATGGCACTTGCCGACGAACTCGGAATCCGGGATAAGGTGTCCTACGTGGACGGCGTCTTATCACGTGAGTTCATGCCGTACCTCTATAACGCCTGCGACGTCTACGCAGGCCCGAGCCGGCAAGAGGGCTTCGGCATGCCCCACGTCGAAGCCCAGGCGTGCGGCATGCCGGTTCTGAGCGTAGATGCTATGGGCATCAAGGAGACGGTGGTGCACGGCGAGACGGGTTTCCTCGCACGTGTGGCAAGGTGGATTTCGATCACCGAGGGTGAGGTCGGCGAAGCGCAAGGGTACCCTGAGAGGCGTGTGATCAAGTTCCCGGCGCCCAAGCTGATCGCTGTCCGCGCCAAGGTGGACGACCTTGCGAGATACGCGCTCAGGCTGCTTTCGGATGATGAGCTGTGTTCGGAGATGGGCGAGGCAGCCAGGGTCCACGCCGAGGAGCACTTCGACTACCGCGACGTGGCAAGGCGTGTGGTGGATCTGGTCAGCGAAAGGGTGCCGACTCTGTCTCCGGTTCTAGTGCGGTAGCCAGAGGTGGGTAATGGGAGAGCCTAAGGTCAAGGAAGCAGAGGATGTCGATGCCTTGGTGGAGGAGGGCCTACTTAAGGCCAAGGACGTCCTGGACAGGTGCTCGACTCCGAACGGCTTCTTTGCGTCTCCGCTCAAGTACAACGCTGTCTATGCACGCGATGCGCTGGTAGCGTCGCTGGGCGGCCTCATCTCCGGCGAAGAGAGGTTCCTGCGTCAGTGGCTCAAGAGCATGGACACGCTGATGGACAGGCAGTCCCCAAGCGGGCAAATCCCGAACTGCGTGGACACCTTCATCCCGAGCCGCCATAGGATCGTAGCGCTTGGGGCTGCGGATGCGTCCTTATGGTTCGTTCTGACGCTTGCCTATGCGGAGCGGCTTGTTGGCGAGCGGCCGGAGTTCCATCGGGCGGCCGAGCACGCGCTTCACTGGCTCAAGTACCAGGACGCCCACGAAGATGGCCTGATCGAGCAGCAAGAGGCAACGGACTGGATGGACATCATCGCGAATCGCGGCCACGTGCTCTACACTAACGTCGTCTACTTCGCCGCTCTGGAACTGCGCGGTGAGATCAGACAGGCTCACCTGGTGAGAGGCGCAGTCAACGCGTACCTCTGGAGCGACGAGGTCGGCTATTTCAGGCCCTGGGCTTGGAAGCAGGAGCACGGCAACTGGTTCGATACCGCGGCGAACTCGCTAGCGATTGCTTTCGGACTCGCCGATGCCGAGCAGACCCAGAGCGTTCTGGAGTACATTGCCGCGCACAAGCTCGACGAGCCATATCCGGCCAAAGCCATGTATCCCCCAATAGAGCCGGGAGACAAGGACTGGCGCGAATACTACCGGACGGAGCACGAGCTGAACTTGCCGAACAAGTACCACAACGGTGGGATCTGGCCCTGGGTGGGGGGCGCCTACGTTGCGGCGCTTGTGCGCGCCGGGATGGTCGATAAGGCTGCGGACGTATTGCATAGGCTGGCCCTGGCCAACAAGCAGGGCCGGGAACGGGAATGGGAGTTCAACGAATGGTTACACGGCGTAACGGCCGAGCCTATGGGATCTCCCGACCAGGCATGGTCAGCCGGAATGTACCTGTATGCCTACTGGTGCGTGAGAGAGGGCCGCGAGCCGGTGTTCTCGTCCCTGGAGTCACCCGAGTCCCAACTGTTGCACAACGCATAAGCCGCGGGCTTGCGCTCAGAGGTTGCGGCGCAGGAAATCGGTCATCCTACGGAAGAGATGCAGTTCAGTGTTGCCGCCGGAGATTCCGTGATCTCTGTTCGGTAGGAAATGGACCTCGAACTGCTTGCCGGCCTTGACGAGCGCTTCCACGAGTTCCAGGGAGTTCTGGTAGTGGACGTTGTCGTCGGCCCCGCCATGGACGAGAAGCAGCTTGCCTTTCAGGTTCTCGGCGTAAGCTACCGGGGCGTTCCCATCGTAGCCGTCGGGGTTCTCCCGAGGGGTGCGCATGTAGCGCTCGGTGTAGATGGTGTCGTAGTATCGATAGCTGGTGACTGGGGCGACGGCTATGGCGGCCTTAAAGGTGTCCGGCCCGCGTAGGATGCATGAGGCCGCCATGAACCCGCCGTAACTCCATCCGAATATGCCGATGCGCGAGGCGTCCACGTAGGGCAGGGCGCCCAAGTATCGAGCGCCTTCGATCTGGTCCGCGACCTCCAGCTTGCCAAGCTGCAGGTAGGTACACTTTCGGAACTCCTCGCCCCGCCCGCCTGTGCCTCTGCCGTCCACCGAGGCGATTACGTAGCCCTCCTGAGCGAGGTAGTGATCCCAGCCGACTCCCCATCCCTCGGTTACGGTCTGAGAGTCCGGTCCGCCATAGACCGTCATCAGCACAGGGTATCTCCTGCTCTCGTCGAAGTTCGGAGGCTTGATCATCCAGCCGTTCAACTGCACGCCCTCGGAGGTCGCAAAGGTGAAGAACTCCTTCCGACCGATGCGGTAGTGCTGCAGCGTGTCTCTCAGCGCCTTGTTGTCCTCCAGGACTCGGACACGGTTGCCGCTCCCGTCGTGCAGGCTGACGACCGGCTGAGTCGAAGCGTCCGAGTGTGTGTTGATGAAGTACCGACAGCCCGTGCTGAAGGACGCGGAGTTCCATCCGTCGTCTGGGGTGAGCTTCAGTTCATCGGTGCCATCCAGTTTGATCGAGTAGACGCTGCGGTGGAGTGGGGTGGGGCGGGCGGCCGTGAAGTACAGCCGCTGGTTCTCCTGGTCATACCCATGGAACTTCGTGATGTCCCAGTCTCCGGCGGTGATCTGCCGGACCCCGCGGCCACGCATATCGTGCAGGTGAATGTGCCTCCAGCCGCTTCGCTCACTCAAGATGATGAAGTGCTCCCGGTCATCGAGGAACGTCAGAGAGTCGTCAACTTCCACGTACCTGTCATTCTCCTCGATGTGGAGAACGCGGGAGCTTCCGTCCACGGTGTTACACAAGAGGTATACCAGCCGGTTCTGAAGTCGGTTCAGGCGCAGAACGGCTAACAGGCCAGGTGTCTCGGTCCACTTGATCCGCGGGATATACTGGTCGGATTCCTCGCCTATGTCCACAGTCCGGGACTCCCGTCGGGCGAGGTCGTAGACGTGCACGCTGACAACGGCGTTCCGCTCGCCGGCTCTGGGGTACTTATACGTGATCCTCTGGGGATAGCCGCCGTCGTATCGAAGCAGCGTGAACGCTCTGACCCGGCTCTCGTCGAACCTTGCGTACGCAAGGTAGGCGCCGTCGGGCGACCACTGGTAGGCCCGGGCCAGCCCGAACTCCTCTTCGTAGACCCAGTCGGCAGCGCCGTTGATGATGCTGCCCGCCCGGCCGTCGCCTGTGACCTGAAGCTCCTCACCGGAGGCAAGGTCCCTGATGAACAGGTTGTTCCTGCTCACGAAGGCGACCTTGCCGCCGTCGGGGGAGAAGGTGGCAAGCCGCAGCCCCGGCTGCCGAGACAGGCGCATAGGTGACCTCGGCTCCCTGTCCCAGACGTACCAGTCCGCTGCGGACCAATGGCTGTGAACCCTCTTCGACTTCGTGGACAGGAGGACCCGCGCCTCGTCTTTCGACAGATCGTAGGCTTCGACTTCTTTGACCACTCTGGGCTTGAACCACGCGGCATCGAAGACGGTCTCGAGCGGTTCCCCCGTTTCGTAGCTGTACCGGACGATCCTTGTCTTGTCTTCCAGGACGGTGTAGCAGAGGCCCGACTCCGTTGACCGCAGGCCTGGGATCGACTTGGGCCGGAAGGTCTTCTTCTCCGACCACAGGTCCTCGGGCGTGATCTTCCTATACCGTCTTCTCCGGCTGCCGATAAGTGCTTCGCTCATCCGAGTTCAAAGGTTCTGGGGGGTGAATGCCTCGACCACGGCGGCCATGTTCTCGACCGGCGCGCCGGGCTGAATCCACTTCGCCGGGGCCAGGATGAAGCCGCCGCCCTTGCTCATCTCGCGGCACAGCGCATCTACCTGCCGGCCTATCTCCTCAGGCGTGCCGAACGGTATCGTGCTCTGGCTGCCCAGACAGCCCCAGAACATGATCTTGTCGCCGTACTTCCTCTTGAGCTCGAAGGGGTTCATCCCGGCAGGCTCCGGCTGGACGCTTTCCAGCACATCCAGCCCGATCTCGATGATATCCGGCATGATGTCCGCAACGCTTCCGCAGCAGTGGCTGATCACGTACTTGCCCTGCTCGTGCGCCGCTTCATACACCTTCGCCCACCTCGGTTTGATGAACCTGCGCCAGCGCTCGGGACCGATGATCACACCTCGCTGATCGCCCCAGTCGTCACCGAACAGGATTGCATCAGCGGGGATGTTCCGGCACTTCTCGACCATGCCAAGCCTGAGCTCGGTCAGCCGGTCCAGCAGTTCCTCGAAGAAGTCCTCCTCTTCAACACAGTCGATAAGCAGGTTCTCGAACCCGCGGATCCGCCACGCGTGCTCGAAGATTCCCCAGCCATTGTCGACAATAGTGAACTGCTGAGCATTTGGGCCGGTGACCACATCGATATCGTCCGCGACCCAGACAGGGAACTGGTCGATGGTCGGCCAGGCAGCGCCCTCGAATGAGTGTTCCGGCAGGGCCGGTTTCTCCAGGTGGAAGGGCAGCTTGTCCATGCGCCACAGAGAGCCAAAGGCATCTTTCACGTAGACGTCATCGATGCGCCGCTCCACGATGCTGTCTACGCCCCCAACGTGTCTCATGCACTGCTGAATCCTGCTGCGCCACTCCGTCGAACCATAATACTGGTCCAGCTCGACGTCCGTGCCTCCCTCGAAACCCAGAGTGTACGGCACGCGGTCGGTCTCTTCGTGGTTGATCGCCGCAAGGACATAGTCTCGGTGGTTCATACGACTCTCCCTGCTTGTATGTGGATCGTTCTACAGAGTGGTTCGACACTGGGAGCCATCTTTCCTCGAAGTGAGGAACGTGAGGGAGGGATCGTCAGAACAATGATCTAAGTTCATGTCTTGGGTCGGTGGATGATCCCGGTAGACCGTACATCGACCACAGGAAGAGGGAGAAGAATGGACTTGAACTGCACGTTATTCTACAGTCTGGTTCCACTTGCGGCAGGTCCACTTGCCGTCAATATACTGGGCGCAGGGGCCGAGCCGCCGCCGCGCCCAGAGCGGGGCGTCGCGAGCAGCCGGCCTGCGACGAAATGGGAAGGCGCGCTGGTGAGCGGCAGCGGCAAGATGGGCGCCATGGTCTGGGGGCAGCCCGTTGATGAGACGATCATCCTCGATCATGAACGGCTCTACGCTCCTCTCGGCAGCAGGGAGATACTGCCGGACATAGCAAGGTATCTGCCCCAGGTCCGGGAGATGATAAAGCAGGGCAAGTGCGAGGAGGCGCACCTGTTCTGGCTTGAGAAGGCGAAAGAGCATGGCTTCCCCGGGTCGGTCTGGACCGATCCGTTCCATCCCGGCCTCGAGCTCAAGATCAGGACCCATACGAGCGGCGAGGTCAAAGACTACCTTCGGACCGAGAACTTCCAAACCGGTGAGGCAAACGTCTACTGGACCGACGATCAGGGACAGCACCGGCGCCGGCTCTTTGTGTCCCGCCCGGATAACGTCGCCGTCCTCTCCGTCACAGGCTCGGGCAAAGTGAGCTGCGATCTCTGGATCGCCGACGTTGGGGAAGGGATGAAGTTCTTCCGCTCGTCCGAGGTCAAGGTCGAGGACGGTTTCCTCACCATCCATAATGCTTACAAGCACCCTAAGAAAGGCTACGAGGGTTATGACGGTGTTGCGAAGGTCATCTCGAAGGGCGGGAAGCTCGTGACTCAGGGTGGGAAAGTCTCCGTCTCCGGCGCGGATGAGGTGCTGGTGCTGATGCGAATCCAGCCGCTGCCTGATGCGGGCAGGTCCGCTATCGCCTCAGTGCAGGCCGATCTCTCTAAGCTGAAGGCAGACTACGAAGGTCTGCTGAAGCCGCATGTAAAGGTACATGGCAAAATGTTCAACAGAGCTAGCCTCGACCTCGGAGGCGGGACTGACCGGAACCTGACGAGCGAGGAGCTGCTCGACAGGGCGACCAAGGAGGGTAAGGTCTCCCCAGCCCTGCTCGAGCTGATGTACGATGTCGGCAGATACGTCGCGATCTCGTCGAGCGGCGAGCTTCCCCCCAACCTGCAGGGAGTGTGGGGCGGCACCTGGGACCCGGCTTGGTCTGGCGACTTCACGCTTGACACCAACCTGCAGCTTGCGATCGCCTCCGAGCTGAGTGCGAACATGCCCGAGTTGCTCGGCGCGTACTTCAACCTGGTGGAATCGTTTATCCCCGACTGGAGAGAGAACGCGAGGAAGTACTATGGATGCCGAGGCATAGCAGCGGGTACCCGCGTCTCGAACAACGGCTTGCTCCTGCACTGGCACGAGCGCTTCCCGGGCGCGGCCTGGACGGCCGGCGCCGGCTGGCTCGCCCACTGGTACTACGATTACTATCTGTACACGGGCGATAGAGACTTCCTGGCCAAGAGAGCCGTGCCCTATATGAAGGAGGTAGCCCTCTTCTACGAGGACTTCCTGATGGAAGACGAGAACGGCAGGTACGTCTTCTCGCCGTCTTACTCGCCCGAGAACGGCGGCCTGTGCTACAACGCCACAATGGACGTCGCCGTTGCCAAGGAGTTGCTCACAAACCTCGTTGCAGCCTGCGAGGAGCTCAAGACCGAGCCGGAGGGTGTCGAGAAGTGGAGGAGGATGCTTACCAAGATGCCCGAGTACCGGATCAACTCCGACGGGGCGCTCGCTGAGTGGATTCCGGTTCGGTTTGCCGACAACTACGACCACCGGCATTTCTCGCATATGTACCCGATCTTCACAAGCTACGAGTTCACTCCTGAGGAGACTCCTCGTTTGTGGAAGGCTGCCGGCGTAGCTCTCGAGATGCGCATGAAGTACTGGCATGCGGATACGTCCTCGCACGGCCGGATGCACGCCGGCCTTTGCGCAGCGCGACTGGGCGAGGGCAACCTTGCTTACCACCTCTTGTCGCTGATGGCAAGCGACAGGTCGATGTACACCAGCATGGTCACCTCGCACTACGCTGGCGAGAGCGTCTTCAACGTGGACGCCAACGGCGCGATACCCGAGGTGGTCAACAACTGCCTCGTCTTCTCCCTTCCCGGCAAGTTGGACCTGCTGCCTGCGCTGCCGGACGCACTGCCCAAGGGCAGTATCAGCGGCATTCTTGCTCGTGGGCAGATCAGGATAGACAGGCTGGAGTGGGACAAGCCAGCGGGTACCGTGAAGCTGACGCTTACCTCTGGCAAGGACCAGACAGTGATGCTGAGGTCGCCGACGAGCACCGAGATGACCGTGACAGTCACTAAGGGCACTGCGGCCCTTGGGAAGCCAGGACCGCAAGCCAATGGTCGGGAGGTTTCGCTGCCGCGCGGCGAGACAGTGTCGCTTGTGATCGGTCTTCGCTAGCTGCAACCGGTATCGGCGCGAAGCCGCGCAGCCAGTGTGCCTGTACCTAGCGCAGCGACCGTGTCGCGGACTTGACAGGGAGCCCGTGTGCGGTGCATACTGCACTGGAGGCTTGCAGTAAGGTGAGGAGCAAGCTGTCCCGGGCCGGCCGCCGGCTTGGCGGGCCTTGGGTTTTCGGCAGAACCTCGCTGGGCTATGGCGCAAAGGATCATACCTATATGGGAGCAGATCGGACGGCACGCGGCTTTACGCTCATAGAGCTGCTCGTAGTCATAGCGATCATCGCGATACTCGCGGCCATCCTCTTCCCGGTCTTCATGCAAGCCAAGAAGAACGCCATGGGTACGAAGTGCATGAGCAACCTGCGCAGCATCGGCATGGCGTTCAAGCAGTACAACGAGGACTGGAACGGCCGGTACATGCCGGCGCTCGGCTGGACTGGCCCAAACTGGCCTTCCATGACGTGGCCATTCCCTTACCTGCTGCAGAGATACTGCAGAAACCAGGCCATCTTCCTGTGCCCGACTGCGCCAAAGGGGCCGCACGACTTCGACACGAGCGATTGGTACAACGCCGACGCGAAGGACTGTGGGTGGTATTGTCCGTATGGCGGGGTTGACTGGAAGTCGCACTACGGCCACAACATCAACCTCGGTGGGTGGGACCAGGAACGGGGGTTTTGGGGGCCGACCGTCCCGACGGAGTCGCAGGTGAGAAACCGAGCCGAGTTCTGTACATCTGCGATGCGAGATGGGTGGACCTGAACGCCTCGCTAGGACAACCCGGCCGGGTCGGCAAAGCCCGCGAGCGCCACAACGGCGGATGCCAGACAGTCTGCTGCGACGGCCACGCCAAATGGATACCAGCTTGGGTCCTCGTCCAGTGGCCTGAATCCCCAGACCAGCCGGTCAGCTGGGACTACAGGAAATAGGGCAAGCAGCAGGACGGCGCTTCCGGACCGAGCTATCTCGGAAGTCGGCGCAGGAATGCTACCCACGGAATCCGCAAGATAAGACAAACATGCACAGGGGCCTCGTCGTGTCACGGGCGGAGGACTCCAGCTTGGGAAGGAACCAGCAGTGAGATCAGCCATCAATGTGTTAGCCTGCGTGCTCGTCTGCATCTGCGCAGCTGCCGTGATCCCGGCAACTGCCGGCGCAGACGATGGACTCGTTCTGCAGAACGGCAGGATCAGCGCGATGTTCGACGGGCGCGGCCTGGTCAGTGTCCGCGACCGCGTCATCAACAGGACCATCAACTTCCGGCACGAGTCGTGCTTCGTGCTTGCCGACGAGCACGCGCTCGACACGGGCGGCCTCAGGCCTGCAAGCGTGGAAAAGGAAGCGTCCTCCCTGACATACACTTACAACGAGAACGACGTGACGCTGAAAGCAGTCTACGAGTTGAAGCCCGGTTGGAGATTCGTCAGCAAGCAGTTGTTCCTGACCCATAGGGACCACGAGACAACTCGCGTGAAGGGCGTGCAGGTCTTCCGTGCCCAGGTGGTCAACCCCGTCGCTTACGAGCACCGCGTGGACCGAGGTTGGAAAGGCATCTGGGCCGGCCTGCTTCGGTTCGTGGGTACGGCCGACACAGACCCGGGCTACGGGGCTTTCTTCCTGCTCCAGAACCCGTTCATGAAATGGTCTCGCTACTATCAGGACGTCTCGCTCTCTTACGAGCCGCAAATGGACTGGGGATCGGACTACGGGCCTTTTGCCTCGGACCGGGCTTGCATCGGCATATATCCTCTCTCCGGCACCGAGTATCCGGCGAGGGCGGTGCCAGCAGATCGGGAGGTGCGATCCGGACCTTGCCGGAGATACGTTCGTCGGTGAGTTTGCCATTCCCTCACGGATATTCAGCCAGCTCGAGGCTCGGAGGAAAGCCTGGCCGATCCCGTATACGGAGGACGACCTGCTGGCGACATGGCTTGGGCCGGACCGGCTGCTGCTCATGGTCAACATCGCCAACGCCAACCCGAGGATGGAGGTTGCGGTCAGGATTGACGGAAAGCCGGTCGAGGTCGGGAAGGCCTTCAACGACATCTACCCCAACGCCCCGGACCATACGTTCATGGGGTTCTACGTGGACGTCTCGAACCTGAAGCCGGATAGCAGACACACGGTAGGCGTCGGCCTTCCCAAACTGGAACCCGGGCAGTTCCAGGGCCTCTACTTCGATAACGTCGAGACCGAGTACACTGGAGCAGTGTCGAGCAGCACGTGAGTCTCAGGCCGGTCCACCGGGTTGCCACTAGTGGTAGGTTATGCTTTTGAACTTCCACCAGAGGTAGAAGTAGTTGGCTTCATTCTGGGAGATAGTCAGCCACTTCGCGTGTCCATCGCAGAATATGAAGTTGCTGCCGCCGAGGGGATCATCCTCGGTGTCACGCGGGCTGCCGTGATACGGGTAAAGGTGTCCGGCCCAGCCCGAGTCTCCCGGATACGTATGGTAAGGCTCAGCCGACCAGTCACCGTCTCTGTTCTCCGCAACGAGTATGGTCCTGGCCGGCATCTCGATCTCGGAGAGGTAGGAGAACCCAAAGTCGCGGCACGGAGGGATGGACTGCGTCTGCGGCCGATGCGTGAGGCTCATGCACATGCCGTAGTGCCCTATCCGATGTCCGAGTGTCCTTTTCGCTGTCTCGTCCGGTCCTTTGTCGACGTTTGGTGACGGGCAGGCGAGAATCCCCCAGTTCTTGCAGTAGGGCCGTACTCGTTCTCTCCAGGTGTCCCACAGCCAGTCGTAGTTCGCGTTGCACGGAAGCGGAAGCGCTCCTTTGTAATCGTCAGCGTAGGTCATCATCGCTATCCCGAGTTGGCGCATGTTGGAGGCGCACTTGGCTTGCTGCGCCTTGTGCTTCGTCATGATAAAAACGGGGAACAGAATGGCGGCCAGGATAGCTATGATGGCTATCACCACCAGCAGCTCGATAAGCGTGAAGCCTTTTCCCTTCGATGACACTGCGGTCACCTCATTCGTTCCGGCCAGTCCCCGCCGCGAGGCAGCCCCCGACGGGCACGTCGGGAACGGTCTGCCCAATCTCATTATTGATGGAATACCCAGGTCTTGACAAGGTGACAATACCGTCGAAAACGAGGACAATTCCGAGATGCCGCAGCCAGCCGACGGGAAGCTCGGGTGCTGCTGTCCGGCTTCTGACGACGCCGGTTCCGCTCGGACCCCGACCCGGGCGGATCTTGCTCGTAATGAGCGCTCCCGGCGCCGACGTTTACCGGATGGGCAGGGAGCAGCAAAGGCCGTTTCGCCTGTCCCTCGGCCTGCCTGAAACCGCTCATCGTTCCGCCTTCAGGGGCCGGCCCTGGGGCTCTCGGCGGGGCCGACGCCGTTCGGCGCGCCGCTCGTCGGGTCGGTTTCCTTGGATGGCAGGTACTTCTCGTCCGTGGTGATGATGAGCTTGTCCACAACGACCGCGTCTTGCTGCATCCAGATGCTGATGGTGTAGACGCCGGGCGCCGGCACGGTGAACTGGCCGGAACGGACCCAGCGGAAGCCGGTCCAGTTCAGCGGCACGTCCTTGCCCCACTCCTCAACCTTCATATCCAGACCGACGCTGACATTCTGGCAGAGCCAATGCTCGCCGGAGCCGCGCACCCATACCCAGTGCGGGCCTGCCTTGACGAACTTCACGTCGAAGTCCAGGCGGGCTTTCGCCGCGAGGCTCTTCGCGACGGCCGGCAGGCCATCGATCGGCGTCGTCTGCATATAGCCTTCGCCGCTGAACGGCGCGTCGGTTCTGTCGCTCGTCCACCCCCCGTAGCCGGGGTGAATGTACACGTCCTCCGCCTTCGAGAGCTCCCATCTGTTGCCGGAGGGCGCATCGCTCGCGCGGGAGAAGTGCTCGGCCTCGATCACCGTCATGCCTTTCGCCGACTCGACGAAGGCACCGGATGGATTCCACTTCACGCCGACCGTGTCCGACCAATCGGATTCGCTGCCGTTCGAGCGGATCTTGAAGCGATAGGCGTATTCCTTCTCTGGTGAAAGGCCGGTATTCTCGCAATATGGCTCCTTCTGCCATCCGCTGCTCTTGCCGCCCGCGTTCCCGGTCGTCTCCTCGAACAGGTACTCGACGTCGCTCAGTCGATCGGCGCAGTTCCTAGCTTGCATCACGGCCCGAGAGCCACTCAGCATGACCGGCCGCAGCGAGCTCCACTGGGCGCGCGGTATAGCCCGGTCTACCGAAACGATCCGACCGTCCTTCTCCAGACGGCTTTCTGCCGGCCCTTTGCCGACGAGATCGCCATTCACGTCTTTCTCGTCGGTGGGACTGTACTGATCCGGCGGCAGGTTGGTTACCAGGATGGCGTCTACGCTCACGGCGTCCTGATCCATCCAGATGGTCAGGGTGTGCACACCGGCGGCGTCGATCTCGAATGGTTTGTCCTTGCCGGTGTTCATCCAGCGGTACTTCTGGTTCATCCAGCCCGTGGCCAGATTGCGGGGTTCCTGGCCGTCGATGCTGACCCACACGGTGTTGCTGTAGTAATACCGGCCGTAGCCGCGCACCCATACGAAGTACCTGCCCGGCTGCTCGACCCTCAAGCGATAATCCAACCGCGGCGCTTCCAGCCTGAAGTCGCTCAGGCTCGGGCCGGCTTCCGGAGAGGCGTACATCGCTCCTTCCCCTCGATAGCCCTCGAGTATATCCTGCAAGCGCCACTCGTGGTACTTGCCTTGCGTCAACTTCTGATAGTGCTCGGCTTCCATTACGAAGATGACGCCGCCGGGCGCAGCGTCCGCAATATAGGCGGGCGAGCTCTCCCATCGGACCGATTTCGCCGGCGACGGCTGCGTTTCATTGCCCAGCGCGTCGCGCATCTTCACGGTATAGGAATAGGTCACTCCCGGCTTCAGGCCCTTGTCCTCGAAGACCGGCGACTTCTGCCAGCCGCTCGTGTGGCCGGTGCCGCTGGTTTCTTCGAAGAGGTACTCGACTCCCGGCAGTGGGTCGCATCCTGTTTCGGTGTACATAATCGCTTTGGAATCGCAGGCCATCGTCGGTTCGATATACCACGCGGCGGGATCGGGCTTCGGCGCAACCTTATCGACCTGTGCGATAGAGTAGACGCTGACGGTGTCGATCTGCCCATCGAAGTAATCGCCGGACAAGCCGCGCCCGAGGTAGCACGTCGTCGCGCGGACGTCTTCCGGGTTCAGCGTCATCCTGGTGTTCTCGTCAACCGCGTTACCGTTGACGTAGAGCGTGCCCGTATCCTCGGAGAGCATCACCTTCACCTCGGCCCAATCGCCGACGGGCAGTGCGTCCTTGGCTTTCAACACCTGCGCCTTGCCATCCTTGACGATGGCAAAGGTCAGCTTGCCGTCATCGCCGGCGGGCGTCAGGTATGTGCGGTTTTCCTTATCAGCGGCGAACTCGAACAAGCGCTGGTTCTTTGCCCCGCCATTCCACTTCACCTTCAGCACGATCGTGATGTCCCGCAGGTCGGCGACATCCTTCGGCATCTCGACGAACTGGTCTTTGCCATTAAGCGTCAGCACTCCGTCCGCCTGCACGGGATTGCCCATGAGATACCCGTACGTAACGCCGTAGGTGTCGAGCGCGAGGTAGGGATGCTTCTTGTCGAAGAGATACTGCACATAGAGGCCGCCGAGGTCCTCATCTAGTTCGCCCGGATTCTTGCCGGTGCTCCAGCTCCACGTGAGCCACATGCCCTTCGACACCTCGTTGCTCTTCGCATACATGCCATCAACGATGCTGGTGCCATAGTTGCTCCCGAACGAAGCCGCCACACCCTTGATGACCGCATACTCGGACGCTTTCCCGCCATCCACGCCGTGCTCGGCAACCTTGGCGTAGTTCCGCAGGATCCCCGAACCGGAGACAACTCCGAAGTCCCTGACTTTGGCGTAATCCCTGACGACGGCATTGTCGCAGACGTACCCGTGGCCATTCACTATCGCGTGGCCGCTGACCTCAGTTCTGCCGCACACGACGGCGCAATCCTCGATGCGGGCATTGCCGAGCACCTTGGCATTGTCCAGCACCTGTGCGTTGGGTCCCACGTAAGCTGTAGCATCCACGGTCGCGGTATCAGCCACGAACCCGCCGCCGTTAGGGTGCTTGTGACCTGCCTGCGTTGGCTTAGGAGGGATGAAGATATCCTTGGGCGCTGCGCCCTCGAGCTTCACGGTATAGGGCAACTGATGCTGCTCGAACGAGCGGCAATCGCCCGTCATGTCGATCATCATGGTCTTCGGGGTCGCGGCAACTGCGAGGTACAGTTCCTTCTCATCGGGTTTCAGCCTGAAAGTGTTCTTGCCTTTGCTCCAGATGGAACCGTAGCGGGCCTCGTTCTTGCCATTCACGGCCGCAAGGCATGCGCGCCAGGCGGAGCCGCGTTCCGGGTCGACGTAACCACCCAGATCGACGGTCACCGTCTTTGCCGTGGCCGCGAGCGGGCAGATGTTGTACCCGAACTGCTGGGGGGCGAAGTCCTTCGGCACGCGCCACGTGCCGGGCTGGTAGGGGATAGGCTCCAAGAGCGTGCGGTCCATCCGGCGAGCGGTGGGGCCTTCCTTCGGATGCTTGTCCGCGTCGGGATAGTCCCAGGTGATATGGCGGCGCGCCATCTTCACCCACTGCTCGGCCAAAGCGTTGACCTTCGTCGGCTCGATCTCCTCTGCCCGAAGGAATGGATAGGCATCACGAGGAGGCGTGTTCCACAGCTTCGCGATAAACAGCGGACCGAACTCAGGGTCCAGCCCCAGCTGCTCGAAGATGTGATAGCAGTGATAGTAGTTGCGACCGTTCGACACGAAGAACATAGCGGTCGGCGTGTAGGCGTTGGCATAGTTGAACTTCCTGCCCTTGCCTTCGAAGCACTTGGCCATCCAGCTTGTGTGAGTCTCCCACCAGTTTCCGGCCAGGCCGCCCATCTGGTGCATCTGATATGCATGCCCTAGTTCGTGCGCGTGGGCAATCCCCGGACCGTGGATCGGATATCCGAAGCCGAGCTCGCCGTTGAACCCGCCGAACGCGCCGCCGTCCCAGTTGATGCAGACGTTGATCTTGTATTTCCTCCCGTCGCCCCGCCGTTCCTTATGCGCGGAAACGATGGGTGGATGCATGCCCATCCGGTGCGTGTACAGATCGTAGATCTGCTCGTATTCATCGAGCATTCTCCGAACCGTTTGGTCAGTCATGACGTTCTTCTCGTCCTTGGCGGGCTCCCACATGACCCGGAAATGCTTCGAGTAGGCCGCTTTGACTTTCGGGTTCTTCGGGCTGCCCCAGGTCGGATCATTGGGGTTCTTCTCGTCGATGTTGGGCAGCAGGACGGTGCCGAGGTTGATGCCGCCGGCGTGGTTGTGCGCGACCTGCTGCTCCGTCATAGCCTTCTCATGGATTCGTACCGCGGCAATCGAGCCGGAGAACTTCCGCTTGCCGTCGGGAGCGCACCCCAGGTAGAACACGCCGCCCTTCGGCAGATCGAGACGAGCGGCCTCGCGGGACTTGAGCACGCCGTCCACATACAGCCGTTTCTCCCCCTGCTCACCGCCGGTATAGACCAGCACGATGTGGTGCCATTCACCCGCTGGCGCCGTCTTCTCATCCGGGTAGAGCACGAAGCCGCTATTCGCCGCCCAGCTCACGAGGCATTCGTTGGGCTGGACCGACGGGTTCAGCGCCCACACTTCCGCCGAGAAATCATCCGAGCCGGTGATGCTTTCCGGCGCTGTCATGCTGCCCTTGAGCCAATTCCTGCCATTGAAGGTCACCGCTTTGCAGCCCGCGACTGTCGCCGCCGTCGGGTACTGCGAGGCGGGACGGGCGAAACCGAAATCGCCGAACGTGCCCCAGAGATACCCCGCGTTGAACCAGTTGAGCGCTTTGCGCTGGTCGTTGGTCGTAAGCATTAGGTCGGCGTGGAGGTCGACAAGCAGCTTGCCTCCGATCTCGATAAGTTCCACCGGCGCATCGTCAAACTTGTCGCTGAACTGCAGGTCGTCTGCGTATGCGATCGAGCATACGAGTGCAAGTAGTACAGCCAAGACCGATGCAGTGTACGGGCTTTTCATGCAGTGACTCCTTAGTAGTTGTGATGATGGAACCGGCAGGTTTTCAGCCCCCTCGGGGCGCGTCCCACCTCTCGCGCAGACGCAGCCCCGCAGAGGCAGCTGGTTGATTGTACTCCATGTACGCCTGCCTAGACAATGGTTCGCATTGCCTCATGATAGATCGTACCGAAATCGAATCGATGCCTGACGTAAGAATCGTACCGTGGAGATCGGATCTGTGCACATTGACGGGAACGCTGGTCGGATGCCATAATGCCTTTAACGGGGCCGGAAGGAGCTTTCTTTAACGGGGTTTGTCTGTTTCTGTCCCCGCCACATCCCCCGTCTTAGGCCAAGCGTAAGCTCGTTTTCCACAGGGA